>Ga0126335_1000009_pt1 | contig 136636 bp, 108 predicted proteins | sample OlaspJWI45metaG_FD_108409 | JGI IMG/M metagenome (GOLD analysis project Ga0126335, IMG submission 108409) | Marine gutless worms symbiont microbial communities from Oahu, Hawaii - Olavius sp. 1 OAHU.JWI-45 metaG | ecosystem: Host-associated > Annelida > Digestive system > Unclassified | place... | reverse complement strand
GGGTTATATGAGTTTTGTGGGGGTGTGAATTCATTGAAGATTGCGAACTGCTAGAATCTAATAGCTGAACATAAGAAGCATCGATGTAGATTTTGGTTTTTTTCTCTCCCTGCTGATTCCAGCGGTCTTGTCGCAGTCGGCCATCTACGGCCACTCGCCGCCCCTTGGTTGCGTAGGAGAGTATCGCCTCGCCCCCCTTGCCAAAAAAATTAACGTCAAAGAAACTCGCCACATCTTGCCATTCGCCATTCGATGCTTTCTTTGAATAGTTATGAGTAATGCCGAATTTCAAAATCGGGCTCCTCCGGTGGTGTAGGTTAGTTCAGCGTCTCTTGTGAGCCTGCCATCTATTATGAACTCATGGTCATCTTCCATCTTTTTCCTCCTCCAAAGTTTTTAACCGCTGCTTGAATTTTGTTGCGATATCCATATTGCGTCAGTGGTATATTTGCGGATGCGACGATGAATGACATGTAGACTATCTATAACCTCCTGGCCCTTGCGATCGAGGTATACCATCGTCAAGGGCCACGGGTCGTATTCATGACGCATGTTACAAGCAGCACATTGTGCTACTGCGTTGTTTTCGTCCCACCTGGTGGAGTAACCTATGCGGCTGAAAAAGTGTCCGCACTGTATGCTAGTGATCTCACGCGTCCGCCCGCAAACCACACACCGCCACCCATCGCGCGCTCGTATGTAATCGCTGAAAGCCTTATCGGTCGCTCTTACCGCACTACGCCTATTCATAGGGTGCTTCTACTACCGCCGTTAGTTATATCGAGGAATTCATCCCGGTACGACGCTGAAAGGCTAAGTATTCCTGATGCTTCCATGTCAGCGATTAGGCCGTCTATGGTTTTGCGCCGCTGCTCCCTACTGTAGTCCGCCCACGAAACCAACCAAGGAAACTTCCATCCTCCGAGATGCTCCGTTGAATCCTTATCAGTCAATGATCTCCATTTGTCACCCTGAACCAATAAATAGCGTATCACCCCATAGCGGGCCTTAATGGAGGTTCGCATCTCGTCGTACGTGTCGTAGCTAGATAACCTGCTCCGCCACCAAAGAGAAAGTAGACCATGGAACATCCTGTTTTGCCGCTCGGAGGGAGTATATCCCAGTGGAGATATGGTCAGATGGACATAGTCTTGTCCATCGATAGCCTGCCTAATCCTGTCGTCGTCGAGTTCTAATCGTCCATCAACGATCTTCACCACCCTGGAAAACGTACAAATCTTGCGGCTCACATCTTCCCCTTCAATAGATTCCCTTAAGCAGGCGAGAACCTATACGGTAAATAAAACCCATCCCATATCTATGGCCAAACACCATAAGCCATAGAGCTAGACGCAGTTTGCTACGCATTGATTTTCCTTTTCTCGGGGTACCATACCTTTGCCCATCGATTATTCCGAAGTTTCCGTCTCCTCAGGGAATAGTAGAGCATAGTTAGAACATCGAAGGCTTGAGCGTGCTGGTCTATGTTTGTAGACAGATCACGCATTTCCGGCTCGCCGGTTTCTTTGTCTAGCCGAAGAACTCCAACGTTATCTATAGGCTTCGTGTTATTGATGTTGTATGCCTGCCGATATGCGGCTAGCTGTAACCGGTACTCGTCATAGATCGCCCTTGAGGTTTTAAGATCGATTAAATACCTAATGCCGTTAATCGTTGCGATAGCATCGCAGGTTCCTGCGTATCCTTTGCTACGATGGAATAGTGTGACTTCCGAAGCTTCCCACTCGACATGGTTTTTTTTCTCCCAGTCAAAAAAGGCCAACAAGGCATTTTCAACCTCCGGCGAATATTTCCCTAAAGCATCTCTGCCATCTTTGATGTACCACTCTAGCGCATCGTGCACTATGGTACCCATGTTCTTAGCTTTGTCCGACTTGAGGGTATAAGCCCTCCGAGCCTCGGCTAGGATGTTATCTGCGGTGTGAGGTCCTTTAGGGTGTTGCAATTGGTCAAGTCGCTCAGAGATATAATCGACAGCACAGCCAGCTGCCCAGCCTTTAAGAGCCGGCTTATCAAGCTGCCCTATTATGGCGGTGACGGAGGGATATTCTACCTCATCCAATGTATATGCCATTATCTTCCTCCCTTTCTTCCTTCCCACACCTACGCCGTCGAATAAGCCCATTGAATTGGACCAAGCGGTGGAAGAGGATTAGAACTATTACGCGATAAAATGAGAATGCGATCTATTTTTGTGGCATCCCCCCGACTATCTCTCCAAATGCGGCTTACTTTTTGTTGTGTTGGCAATCGGTCGACGACGATTCCTTTTAGTTTCCACCCAAGACATTGAGTGGCTTCTTTCCAAACACATTCAGCAAGGTTTATAATCTTTCCGGTCTCACGTTTGCGGACGTCACCAATCATCAAGCAAAGGTAACCATCTTCGCGAACAGAAGATGTAATTGCACTGATTACCGATTTCATAAAATCTAGATATCTGAGTAGCGAACCCGTTGCTACTAACAATTGATCTACGCTCTTCGGGTCTTTCTTGAGCATCCAAAGGCGAATCCAGTTGTAATCCCCATACTTGATGAGGTTGAGGTATGGCGGTGATGTGAACACCAGCTTTGCCGGATTATTATCAATCATTGATTGAGCCGGCTCCCGTGCATCCTGCGACCACGCATCTCCACGTGTCGACGAAGTGCTAGGCAGCTGCATGCGATTGAACTTTTTTTCTAACAAGTCAAAAACATCAATTTCAGGTGGCATGAGGGCCTTTTTGTCGATATAGCGTCGAACGTAGCCCGGGGACATCGAAAGAGTTCTCGGCATGTTTATGGACAGTCCTTGAACCGGGCGCCCGGGCTCGTAGTTCGCGTGTATTACACCAAGAAGTAAAGCCATTATAAATCGGTCATCTCGACGGCTAATGTCAAGATTCTTACGCAAGCAAGTAAATTGACCGAGGACTTTTTTTGAATATAGCATTCGGATGTCGTCCGATGTGGTTTTCGAATTCATTGGAATGCATTTGGTACGAAGCTTTTTTAATCGATTACGCACCTGTTCCGGGTTGGGTGCGTCAACCTTAGCTGCTGTAAGTAGATATGCTAGCGGATTGGTATCAGAACCGAATCCAATGCGTCCCATACGACAGGCTTCAAGTGGCGCAGTACCGCAACCAGAAAACGGGTCATAAACGATATCCCCCGGCTCTGTTAACCATTTAATGAAAACATGCGGAATCTTGGGCGGGAACATGGTGAAATAAGGGCAAAGCGAGTGTAATGGATGCCCCCAGCGACTTGGCGCACGTCGCCAATGGTCCGGTAAGTTGTTAAGGCTAGGTAACATCATCATGCATTCTTATATCTTACTCCCTTACTTTCAAACCTATGCCTTCAAACCTATACTTTCAAACCAGATATCCCTTGCTGCCTCTGGCAGGCCGTCCAGCGGCAAATTGTTATTTTGTGTGTCTTTTTCAAGGGGTGACTCGAGGGCTGATGAGCAAAATTCTCCCCTGATGACAGGCCCAAAGGCGAAATTGAGTGCCCGCCCCACCGCAAACGTCTCGCAGTTCTCAACGAAATTCTGATAATTGACTGCTTGGGGATTAGTGTCCTTGACTTCGTGAGCAATGCCGGTACCAAGTAGTCGCCCAGATGCGTCTTGTATGCTGGCTCTAATGACGACATCGTTATTAGATAAGTGGATTACTCTGGTTTCAACCGAAATTTTCTTGGTCTTTCGGGAATTTCGAAGCCGCCTAATCCGACTAGCTACGGTCTCGTAAGGATAACTAGTTCTATTCATATACCCTCCATCTATGACAAAAAAAAATTAAGCTAAAGGGAATTGAAACCTTTCCTGGAGATTTTTCGGGGCTTCCTAAAACTTTTTCCAAAGCCTTTTCCAAAGTTTTTCCTTTAATTGTCAAAAAATATTCCATTAAAATTATTTCCTTTTCTTACGACGACCTCGCGCTGTGCTGCTGCGCTTGCTTTCAGTTTTAAGGTATCTTTCTATTTCAACACGAGATATAAGGCGATGACCCTTGACTGGTCGTAAATCTCCGGCGTTGATTATTTCCCATAACACCGGTTGACTAATGTCGCCCAACAGGAAGCGGGTTTCATCGTATGTGTAGGCCAATCTTGCAGGCGGAGCTTCACGATCTTTATGCTTGTTACGTTTTTGTCGTTCCTCATTCACAACCGCCTCCCTGCGTGACAAAAGAGAATACAGCTATTTGGAATAAGAAAAAGAAGAGAAAAACAGGCTGCATGGACTAAAGAAACCAGCCACAAAGACCTGGCGGGCATTAAGCCCCCCACACAGCCTGCTAAGTTTGCGGACTGAAAAGCAGACGCAAAAAAACCGCCAAGGTAATAGGCGGTGCGTCCGCCTTTGCGGATAAGGGTTCTTTAGTCCCTCTCGTGGATTTTGCCACGATAATGAAGCCTGTCTAACTCTCTTTCTTCCAGATGTCAAGAAGTTTTTCAAATTTTTACTTTTCATTAGTTTAATGATCTTGATCATAATCAATGCGAATCCTCTTGTCAATATTTTATGATAATTTTTTCCAAAAAAATAACTTATGCATTCCAATACATTCCAACTTATGCATTCCAATGCATTCCAATGAATTTCAATGCATTTCGAACAAATTTTCATTGCTATTTTTTTCATGTTATTTTATGATCGCTACTACAGAAGGAGAACTAAAAATGGGTATGAGAGAGAAAGGACAGAGAACTGTTCAGATCAATTTATTACCATCAATGTTCGAAGTAGTTAACCAAATCAAAGAGGAGACTGGTGCCCCAAAGTCAAAAATAGTTGAATATTTTGTACGCCTTGGTATGCAAACATCTGGATATGGCCCTAAGAGCCAAGGAGCCATAGAACAATTGAATTTCGGTACCAACCCATCAAAGGAAGATACTATGGCGTATTTTGGGGGGCGGTCTCAGGAGGAATTGAGAGAATCTGCCAAGTTGGAAAAAATTGCTACCCTACTCAAAGAACTCAAAGAAGCAGCCGAATTCATCCGTACTATCGACTCTCCCCAGGTTGCTGAGGTGGAAAAGAATTAACGTGCTATCAAAACGTGCCGACAATGTGCCCACTATATTCAAAACAGTACAATGCTATAGAATGCGCCTAGCGGCATATTCCCCTCCACTTAATAAATTAGGTTATCGATATATATCTGAATCCATTGAATTTAAGGGTGGTAAATGCTAACCTGGGAATCAGCAGAAGCAAATAAGGAGATTTTATTCATGAAGAATTTTGTGTCTTGGTTTGATATTCCGGTGAAGAATCTTGATAGGGCAATAGCTTTCTACTCAAAGGTCTTCGATATCAAGATAGAGGAGATGGAAGGGATGGAAGGTTCTACGCAAAGGTATGCCACGTTCCCGTATGCTCAAGGGATTGCCTCCGGTGGACTCTTTGAAGATGAAAGCCAGATTTCGGACAAGGGCGTTTTTCTGTATCTTGATGGCGGCGAGGATTTAGCAGTTGCTCTTGGCAGAGTCAATGAAGCCGGTGGAAAGGTTCTTCAGGAGAAAACAAGCCTCGGCGAACACGGATTCATGGCACTCTTCCAAGATTCTGAAGGTAATCGCCTTGCCCTACACAGTCAGAAATAGAAGGTAGCCCCGAGAGCAAACCGAATTCAACACCCGAAAATGGGTAGATATATGACATCAAGTACGGAGTTGGGCTATCCGCGCTCTTAAAGCCCCCCCCTAGCCCAAATTTTTCTTAGCTTGAATATGATGGTTCAAGATGAGAAGCTAAGTCATAAGGATACGGGAGAACTTAAAAGGAGAAGGTGGGAACACTTGGCAAAGCATGTTTGGCGGCCTATTCCTTTTGCACAATTTAAGAATATGCTTTTTTCGAGCTGATCAGAGAAGCACGGACTGATGATTCGTGTTGGGATGAGAAGTTATGAGCAAACTCTCAGGCTTGGACATGCTATTTAAGAAATGGATATCACGGGAGTTCCTTTGATCAGGCCTAGCGTTCATTGATCCTAAGGAATACAGAACAAGGGCCGCTATCTCAAAGTGGATTAAGAGGAGGTTTCCCTATATCAGAACCCTTCCTCCAAATAAGCAGAAAAACAAGTAGGAACACTAACTCGGGATATTTGGCTAAGTAAAGGGGAATCTGCCGTAGCAGAATACTAAGGGTTAGCTATAATGAAAATTTTCTTGATTCTTAAGAGGTTCTAAGCTTGAGATTTTACGAAGCGGCCCGGGAAGCAGTTAAAGAAGACACCGGGATGAAAAAAGAACTCACCGCGGGAGGAAAGAGCCAACTGGTTTTGAAATACCTAGTCAGCTACAGATTTTGCGAAAGATTCCAATTGAGCAATAAAATCATAGGGAAGCAACCGGGAATTAAGGTATACGGAACACAAAAGCATCTTCATAAGCGCGCAAAAAAAGCTTAAGTAAGGCTTACCCGAAAGCAATGATCGGGCTGGTCAGATTTGAACTGACGGCCTCCTCGTCCCGAACGAGGCGCGCTCCCCCTGCGCTACAGCCCGAAATTATCGGAAATAAGATTTTAAGACCCATGACCTTCGACTTCATAGATCCGCAAGGTGAGATCGGAAGTTCTAGTTCTCCGTCACAAAACCCTCCCCACAATAACCAGAAGCAGCGAGCACGGTCAAGCAGAATGAGCTCTCATGCTTCTAAGTGCAGCATCATTTCTGATTCTGCTTTAGAGCAACTCATCATTGACCAATTCAAGCAGGCGATGATAATTTTGGTTTTATGTCGCCTCAAAAAAAAAGTGGAACTCAGCAGAACTTCGGATTCAAAGCCATCGGACTCAGTATCGTAGGGCTCGCTATAATTGGACTTGTATTTACATCGGTGTTCTCGCGAAATCCAAACTCTGCAGATAAATACGTGTTCGGCTCCTACGGCAACAGGGACATTATATATAAACCCGACAATGCCTTTGGTAACGCCTTAGCTCATTCACTGAATAACTATAATCTCAATTTGAACCAAGATGAGCAATTCTACTCCTTTATCCGTCGCCTGGCATGGCAGGAAGCTTATAGCTCCATTGTTTATCTCACCGCGATTGAATACTATCTTGATCAAAGTGGTTATCAACCCTCACCCAGGGCGATTGATAGGCGAATACTCGAATATAGTCGCTACCAAACTGATGGTGAATTTGACGAGGAGCTCTATAAACTAGCATCTAGGGAAGTGAAAGATAACGATAGAGAACTGGCAAGTAATCAAATAAGTATATCCACCTGGACGGAAGACGTTTTCGATTCGCAATATCATTCAAAGGCACAGCTGAATTTTCTCTGGGATATGGCTGCCCGGGAGAATAGCTATGATTATGTAATTGTGCCTTTCAGCGAATTTCCAGATCAAGAAGTAATAGATTATGGACAAGAAAATTCCAACCTCTTCATGAAACTTCCGCTTAGTCGAATAACAGTTGAAAGCGAGGAGAAAGCAAAGGAATTGATAGCCCAATATGTTGAAAAAGGAGAAACACCCGAATCTTTTGCTCTTCTTGCCAAGGAGTTTTCCCAGGACTTCTATGCGGATGAAGCTGGAGCTATGGGCGAAACAAATTTCTATATCATAGAAGAGTTAATCGGCAGGGAAAATGCGGAGAGCGTTTATAAGCTGGAGGAAGAAGGAATTGCCGGACCATTTGAGAGTGAATTCGGCTGGATTATCTTTCGCGCTGATGGCGCAGCATCTCCATTGAACCCTGCCGAGCAAATCCAGGATATCCGCGCATACATGATGGAAAATGAACTAGGTATTATTGAAGATTCAATTCTACAAAGAATAAATGAATTGCTAGCCAACTCAGATAACTCCGATTCATTTCTCTCCACAATGCTGGAAGAGGGATTCGAGGTTAAAAAAACTCATTCGTTCCCCATTAACTACTCTGCCGATTCGCTTCTTGACGGAAGCCCCGAGGACTCTGATGATGCGGCCCTAAACGGGACGGCTTCATCGGATGAATTTTGGAACAGTATCGTAGCATTGACTAAGGTTGGAAGCATATCTCAACCAGTTGTACTAAATGATGCGGTGGGCGTATTTGTCCTGACATCTTCAAGCAGCAGGGAAAGAAATGATTATTGGGAGGAGAGAGCTAGAACTGAAATTGCGCGATCAAGAGAAAATGAATTTAACACCGCCATCATGAATGAATCAGAACTCTTCGACGATCAATTTAGCGACACCTACGATCGGGTTTTTCAAAGCCAGTAACGGGGAGGCTTTTTGCAGCCCGGCCAAAACTTGCCATATCAGCTTCCTTCAGCAGCAAACAATCTTCGCCTGGAGGATACAGGGAGGGGATTAACTGTTTGTTTTGAAAACAGATATCTCTACTCTAAGTACGAGCCGATGCTTCGTCCGAGGCGCGCTGCAGAGCTGACTCCAATCGAAGATCGCTGCATTTATGTGGTTCCCTCACCATTACTTGGATATGGCCTAGATGTTCTTGCCAAGCGGATTCCAAGCGATTCGATTATTCTCGCCATTGAGACATCCGAATTGCTGATGGCTCTTTGCGCGCCTTATGTGAGAAAGAGTTACAATGTGATTCATGTCAGACTCTCGAACCTCTCAAGCTTAAACGAAATTTTCAATTCTATTGGTCCTTGGAATTACAGACGAGTAAGACGAGTTAACTTGAACGCCGGTTCGTCTTTGAATACGGATCTTTACGACGAGCTAATCAACTTCTTAATCGATTCTCTAACGAACTACTGGCGCAATCGAAACACCCTTCTAAGACTGGGGGGGCAGTGGATAAGACATATTTATGCAAATCTTTGTGAGCTTGCATATGGATCCTTGGATATTCAGAGCGTAACTAACCTTGTTATCGACAGGGTTCCGATTATTGTAGGAGCCGGTCCCTCTCTTGAGAAAGCTCTGCCCTTTATAAAGGAGCAGAGAAAGAAACTCTGGGTAATGGCAACTGATACCGCCGTTTCGGCACTGCTAGCCTACAACATCAAACCCGATGCGGCGGTGATTCTAGAAACCCAGGCCTGGAATCTGCTGGACTTCCATGATACTAAGGGAAGCGGAATTGCTGCTATAGCGGATTTGAGCTCCTATCCCCCTTCTTTGACTTACACCGGCGGCCCCTGCTACTTATTCTCTTCTACGTTTAGCAAACTGGAATTCCTTAGGAAGCTCGAGTCTAGTGGAGTGCGGGACTTCGTCATCGATCCCCTGGGATCCGTGGGTTTGGTTGCCATAGAGATAGCTCTTGCGAGATGGAGCGGTTCAATACTGCTCGCAGGATTGGATTTTGAATACTCACATGGCAAGACTCATGCGAGAGGCACCGCGCATCATAGATGGCAGATGTTTCGTTTAAGCCGTCTAAATCCGAATCCTGATTGGGAGAACTCTGCACTTAGGACTAGAGATAAAAATCAGAATACGGATTCTGTTCTTAGCGGATACGCCACTCTTCTGCGCAGGCGCTTCTCCAATACGGGACGCCTCCATTTGCTCTCATCCTCAAGAACAGACTTGAATTTGCCACTACTAAGGGATGCCAAGACGATTCTGATGGAGAAAAATGAGAGGCCGACTCAGAACACGGAAGCTTCAAGCAAGACTCTGAAGGCAAAAAAGTTCATAGAAGATCAGTCTAGCAAGTTGCAAAAGATTATCGACTATTGGAAGCTATATGGAAGAGATCCAAATGAGAGATCCAGGTTGCTTAGCGCCATTAGAGAAATGGACGAGATATATGTGGATTTCCCCGATTCGCCGCCCCTACCGAAAGAAGATGAATCATTTCTGATTAGAGTGGTAGATCGGGCGCGTATTCTGCTAAACTATATTGATAGGATTAAGAGTAATACTTAAGTGGAGCTTTCTAGAAGAGCCACGAGGGAACTAAGAATCCAAAGCTCGCCTACATCTCTTTCTTCCGAAAATTTGCTTGGAAATAGGAGGAAATTTAGTAGATGAGTTTAACAAACTAGGATGTTTCATCATCGCTTCGAAGCACCGACAGGAATGCGGACTGCGGCAACTCCACGTTGCCTACCATTTTCATTCGTTTTTTGCCTTCCTTTTGATTCTCCAGAAGTTTGCGCTTTCGAGTAATGTCACCGCCATAGCATCTAGCGGTTACGTCTTTGCGCAGGGCAGAGATTGTCTCTCGAGCAATTATTTCTCCATCAACGGCTGCCTGAATTGGAATTTTGAACTGCCTGCGAGGAATCTCATCGCGGAGTTTTCTGCATATCTGCCTGCCACGTTTCTGTGCGTTATCGCGGGATACTAGCAGACTCAAGGCATCTACCGGCTCGAAATTTACTAGGATTTCCACTTTCACCAAGGCGCTTTTCTGGTAGTTGATAAGCTCATAATCGAATGAGGCGTATCCCCGACTAACAGATTTAAGCTTGTCATAGAAATCGAATAAGACTTCGGCCAGTGGCATTTCGTAAAGCAATTCAACTCGCTTTTCATCCAGGTATATTAGGTTTTTTTGGACAGCTCTTCTTCTTATGCAGAGCGATATCAAAGCTCCCAGGTACTTAGCCGGTGATATTATCGATGCGCTGATATAGGGCTCTTCTGTTCTATCTATGTCTCCGATATCTGGGAATTTACTCGGATTATCCAGGAAGTAAGATTTTCCTTTTTTCGGAATTATCCTGTAGCTAACCGAAGGACTAGTTAGAACAATATTCAAACCAAATTCTCTCTCAAGGCGTTCTTGAATTACTTCAAGGTGCAAAAGACCTAGAAATCCGCAGCGAAATCCAAAACCAAGAGCTTCCGAAGAATCTTTCTCCCAAGTAAGAGATGCGTCGTTTAGCTTAAGTTTGTCCAGCGCGTTTTTTAGCTCTTCATATTGATCTGTATCTACTGGATAAATGGAGGAGAATACGACAGGTTTTATTTCTCGAAACCCTACATGGGCCTTTTCTGCCGGGCACGCTGTTTGGGTAACCGTGTCGCCGATTTTTATATCACTGATATTCTTTATTCCGGCAATGAACCATCCAACTTCGCCCGCCGAAAGCTCGCCAGTTCTCTTGAGGGTGAGGCGAAATTCCCCTATCTCTTCAATTTCGTATTCCGCCACTCCGGTCATGAAGCGAATCCTTTCCCCCTCCCTAAGTCTGCCCTCGAAAACTCGAACTTGGACTATTACGCCTCGATAGGCATCATAATGGGAATCGAATATCAAGGCTTCAAGGGGGGCGTTCGAATCTCCCTTTGGAGAGGGTATATGTTCCACGAGAATATCCAACAATTCGGTAATTCCCTGGCCGGTTTTTGCCGAAACTAAAACGGCCATATCGCCAATCAAGCCCAAATCGTTCTCAATCTGATGACGAACCATCTCCGGATTAGCGCTGGGTAGGTCCATCTTGTTTATAACCGGAATGATTTCCAGATTATGCTCTAGCGCCATATACATGTTTGAAAGCGTTTGCGCCTCAACTCCCTGTGAAGCATCGATTAGGAGAAGCGCACCCTCGCAGGAACTAATGGCCTTGCTAACCTCGTACGAGAAATCAGCGTGACCAGGGGTGTCCACCAGGTTAAGTTGGTAAGTTCTGCCATCTTGGGCTTTGAAGTCCAGTGTAACCGCCTGGCTTTTTATGGTTATACCCCGCTCTCTTTCAATCTCCATCGAATCCAGCATCTGATCATGAAAATCTCTATCTGAAACCAATTTGGCATACTGTAGGAAACGATCCGCCAGTGTGGATTTACCATGGTCAATATGAGCTATGATACAGAAATTCCTTATAAGCGACTGTTGAGATGCCACTAGGCGATTATATCTATGGCTTAATTCAGTGTCGATCTAAAACGTGTCAGAGCTTTTTGGCTGAGTAATCTTGAGGATTATCATAATTCTAGAGAATCGTATTGATGTTCAGGTATGTTGCAATTTGTATTGCTGATTCCAGGAAACCGGCCTTTCGTCCCTTAAGTACCATTTGAATAGCAACAATATCGTTCTCCTCATCGTGTATCCAGCGCCGAAGCAGGAAAGTGTCGCCGGCGCTGAAACCTGCTTCATCAGCAATTGAACCGGGAAGTACAGATAAAATTCGATATCTCTTGTTTAGTCTGTATCCACTGATTCGCTGAATATTAAGACCAAAAAGCGGCGTAATAAGGTTTTCTCTCGCATCATTCGCCAGAGCTTCTGCAAGGGGAATCAATGGCCGCACTCCAAGAGCCGCGATTCCATCTGCATGTTGGCCCATTCTCACCCAGCCAATGTTAATTAGTGTTCCGGGTGCTCGAGAAAGGAAGTATTCCTGGACCTCACGAATTCCAGAAAACTTGAAATCATCTACTGTCTCAATAACATCTCCTGGTAGAAGTCCCGCATCCGCTGCTGGAGAGCCGGGCATCACGTAGGTAACTTCTATTTCCCCGGTTGATTCCCAAGCGGACAGCCCCAACCACGGCAATTGAACCTCATTGCCTTCGAACAAGAGTGGAACTAACTTTTTTACGTAGACTCCAGGAACCGCAAAATTAATTCCTTCATAGTCTAAAACTCCGGCAAATACAACGCCAACAATCTCGCTATTCCTGTTTAGCAATGGACTCCCACTATTGCCCGGATTTATAGGAACATCGATTTGCAAGGATCCCGCGATCGGTTGAATCGAACGGGGGTAAGCCGAAACGGTTCCTGAAGTAAGCGTTCTGGTAAGCCCCCCTGGAGAGCCAATTGCATAAACTGTCGAGCCAATGGCGGGGACATCCTCATTGGAATAGGTGAAAACGTACGGCGCTTCCATCTCGGTTTTTAAGAGGGCCAAATCGAAATTGCGATCCCAACCAATCACCTTGGCCGGTATCCTGTTGCCGCCCTCATCATCAATCTTAACATACAGGCGGGAGTAACCCTTGTAAGTCGGATCAACCATGCTCTTAATCACATGGTAATTTGTAATCACATATCCTTCAGGATCAATGAAGAAACCCGATCCAATTCCTATATCGGGAACTCCTACATTCCCAACAATTTTAATACCCCTGTTCACCCAAACCGTGACAGTGCCATCGATAGAGGATTCTATTTTCAAGGCCTCCGCCCTTTTCTCCCCTCGTAAATCCGATACCAGTTGCCTATATCCCAGAAGCTCGAATCTTTTGGCCAAATCCTCTATGATGCCCAGATCGATTGAGTCAAGCTTCAACTCAGATTGCACAAGCGCAGAGGCCGCGCCGCTTTCATTCTCATCTAAATATGAGTATACGCCCTCAAGGAGGAGATCTTGCTCGTCTGTATTTGATAACCTCCCCTCCTCTCCAAGAATTTGAAAGGAACGAAGATATATCAGAGATTTGCGCCAATTCTTCTCTTCGCGAGCTGCATCCCACTCCACACCAAGTCCCTCAACTGCACGTTCATAACGCCCTCCGGTGTATTCCCCATCCCTCTCACGGCTGATTATCAGCGGCAATGCCCGTAAGTTCTCCCCATTTTCGATAAGCTCATCGATGCGCTCAAGCGAGAAATCACCTATTGGACCTGGATCGAGCCCAACAGCGCTGGAACATGTGCCAAGGAATACGAGCGAAACAGCAATCAGTATTGCACTAAAGAAAACTGCATTATTTTGCATGAGCTATAATCAATTGTAACTAATTCCCCCAGAATGACCAGTCATCTACTTTCCAGGGAAGGAAATCCTCGCTGCGTGTCTCTGAAACAAGCAGCTTGGATGCCAGAATCTTGCCATCGGGAAGAGCAATCAACCGCACATCTATCCATCCATCCGAATCGAAATCCCAGAGTCGGGTTTCAAGTAATCCTTTCAAGGCCCAGTCACGAAGATAAACTGGAAACCCGCTCATTCCGGGATCCCAGGCTATTCCCACTATAACTCCGTTTTCGAAATGCTCATATAATTCCCAAAGATGAGTATCTAATTTTTTCGAATCCATTCGATAAGAGCGCCTACCCGCGATAGGGAGTCCTTCATGATAAATAATCTCCCGTGTCCAAATAGGCCTCTTCTGATTGATGTCAGAAAAGCGTCTCTCTATTGCGCGAACCGGATATCCATCAACCAGGAAGCTCATCGCCTCAGCGCTTGAACCATCCGAAAATTCGTCTTTAAATACTCGCGCGGTTCTAGCGCCATGCCAAAGCTTATCCTCATCATATTCTTCTAAAGTCGGACTGCCCCAGAATCCCGCGTTTCCTTCGATATCCCATACAAAGGCGCCGGGATTCATTGATATCTCTATTTCAGTCTTCTTGTTTGTCTCCCTTAAGAACAGCACGGCGGGATATGCGCCATCCTGATACAACAGTTCCAGACTGCCATCATTGATTAGAACGCTACTTGGCTGCGAGTTATCATATGTGATATGCCATTCGGCTAGGCCATCCTGATTCATATCAATAGTGCGGCTAACAGGTTTCCCGTCTACTAATTCCAGAAATTCCTCCGGATATCCATCATAGTTGGAGTCGCTTTCTAGCAGTCCATCTCCCAAATTAACACTCTTTGATTCATTCTGCAGCGCCCGAATCTTCTTTAGCAGAGCTAAATCATTTTGGAATTCGGGAGGGAGTGCTTGCTCTTCCCCATTTTGCTTAGCTGATAGCAGATCAGTCATTTTCCGGCTGAGCAGACTTGCAAGCGTCCCCATTCTATCGACATCGACGACTCCATTTAATATCCAGGGTATGAGCGCTTGCTCAAGCATCGAGCCCCAATAGCGCCAGGCTGAATCAAGAGATCTTATAGATTCCTCATGTCCCGCCGCAATTGCCAATGCCTTGAAATGGGGTCTGGCCTCTCCGGAAAGTCTTCCTCCAAGTCGGGAAATATCCGTGTTGGAATCCACAAGCGCTTCGCCGTGAATGGCCAACTCAGCAGCCAACTCCGATAAACCCAGATAAAGGGCGGACCTAGCCGCGGCATAGAGTAGCAACGCATCTTCGCGCTGTCCCATGGGCATTCGCTGGTAGCGAGCCAGCAGGGTTTTATAATCTTTTAAACGTAGAGCCGTAGATGCCCATAGAATTGCTTTTTCCTCGTACTCTATAAGATGGTACCGATCATAGTAATCCAATGAATCAATTAGAAGCTTATATGCTGTGCTGATAGGCGACTTGCCTAGCTGCCTTGTCTTTGGCCTGAACCCCGCTAGAAGCAGCTTGGCTTGTAGATAAAATATGTCGCTGTTGGCGTTATCGAATTCGGCCGCAATTTTCAATGCGCTGTTTGCTTCTTCAAGCTGGGTATCATTTAAAGAATCAGCCCTCAGCAAAAGGTAAGCCCTTTCAATCCACGGCCTGGAGATATCTCCGCTACTCTGTGAAAAGACATCTGTGCTTATTAGAATCATTAGAAGCAAGGCCAGAGCCACAGATAAAATGCAAGTAGGGGGTTTCATTTAATGCATTCCCTAACTCAAGATCAGCCTTCAGCTTTGCGAAAAATCGGATTTCGAATCGGCGTCAAAACCGGAAGTTGTGGCTGATGCTTTTAATTGCCGCTCCGAAGACGAAACCCACAGTTTCCTGATTTCATCATCGTCAAGGGTCTCTTTTTCGATAAGCGCCTCAGTGAGCAATTCCAGTTTTTCTCTTTCCTCTCTTAGAGTATTGCGAGCCTTATCAAGCGCCTCGGCGAGCAAATCACGGATTTCTCTGTCAATTCTAAGAGCGGTTTCCTCGGAGTAGTCGGCATGCTGAGCAATTTCTTTTCCGATGAATATCGGCTCATCAACAGAGCCCAGGGCAACAGGCCCAAGACCGCTCATTCCCCATTCACAAACCATTCTGCGTGCTAGATCGGTAGCCTGTTTGATATCGTTTTGAGCTCCCGTAGTAGTCTCGTTATATATAAGCTCTTCTGCTGCATATCCCCCATAGAGGATTGCTAACTGTGCTTTGAGCCATCCGACACTACGACTATACTCATCTTTATCGGGCAAACTAAAGGTAACTCCTAAGGATCTGCCTCTTGGAATAATGGTAACCTTATGAATTCTGTCCGCCTTTTCCTGGGTGTAGTGAAGGATTGCATGCCCTGCCTCGTGATATGCTGTCATTCTTTTATCATCTTCGCTCATCACCAAGCTACGCCTCGCAACTCCCATAAGTATTTTGTCTCGGGCTTCTTCGAAATCAATCATTTTTACGCGCTCCCTGCCAGCTCTACCGGCAAATAGCGCTGCTTCATTCACTATATTGGCAATATCCGCTCCCGACGAACCAGGCGTAGCTCTAGCCAATATCGACAATTTTACATCCGAATCGAGAATCAGATTTCGGGCATGAATCGCTAGAATGGCCTCCCGTTCCTTGATGTCAGGCATCGCGACAACCACCTGTCTGTCGAATCGGCCCGGTCTTAGAAGAGCCGGATCCAAAACATCCGGACGATTTGTAGCAGCTATAACGATTACTCCCTTATCGGTATCAAAGCCATCCATCTCCACAAGCAACTGATTAAGAGTCTGCTCCCTCTCATCATGGCCACCGCCGTATCCGGCTCCTCGAGTACGTCCCACGGCATCTATCTCGTCGATAAAGAGTATGCAAGGCGCGTTTTTTCGACCCTGCTCAAAAAGATCTCTTACTCGACTCGCGCCTACTCCAACAAACATCTCAACGAAGTTAGATCCGGACATATGAAAAAACGGAACACCCGCTTCTCCGGCCACGGCCTTGGCTAGCAAGGTTTTGCCAGTACCCGGCTGCCCCACTAGCAGCACACCCTTGGGAATTTTAGCCCCCAGTCTGGTGAATCTTTTCGGATCCTTCAGAAATTCAACCACTTCCTGAAGTTCATATTTTGCCTCTAACTGGCCCGCCACATCGCTAAAAACTATATTGCTTCCCGAATCATCATATCTCTTTGCCTTACTGCGTCCAAAAGATAGCGCATTTTTCCCGCCATTCTGGATATTGCGATACATCCAGACAATTGCCCCGAATAGCAGAAGGATAGGGAGAAGTTGCAGAAATACCTCTCCGAAGGAAATACCCTTAGAATCTCCGATAACCGAGACTCCGCCTTCTTCCAAACGCTTTAGCAATTCATCATCAAAATACGGGATCATTGTTGTGAAATTCACAGTTCTGCCATTCTCGTCAAAACGCTTGCCGCGGATTTCTCTCATTTCAATGATCTTAACTTCCTCGATGTTTCCAAGCTGCAGTTCCTGAATGAACTGGGAATAAGTAAGATTGGAAATGGCATTGCCCCTTACCAGAGATATCACAAAGAAAAAAAGAAGGGTAAGACCAACTACTAGGACAATGGCAGTTTTGCTATTCATTTCAAACCTGAAATTGCCGTTGTTCTTCCTATCTGGCATATAGTCCTACTTCAATCTTCTCTAATTAGAATATATACAATTTCTTCTTCACAATCAGTTTTTTCCCTTGGAAGAAGCATTTTTGTCTTGTTTCCCAATAAAGGATTCACTTTCATTCCGTAGCTGCCAAAGCGTATTTCGAGCGGCCAATTCCCTATTGAAAAAACGAGGACTCCGGGATGGGCTGCCCTTTGCAAGGATACAGAAATATGATAGGGACCAATATCCGCGGCAAAGCCTGCTTCAACTTCGCTTCGGCCCAAGATAATTCTACCTCCTGTATCTCTTAATGCATCCTTGAAGTCGGCTTTGCTCATCACAATGAAGCCATTCCCCCTTGCCAATTTCAAGTTGTAGGAATTCCAAGCTCTTCGGGCATCAATGGCCGCCCTTGCCGCCTTCAAGGTTCTCCAAGAAATCCGCCTATCAGGTATTCCAGAATCATCAAGTTTGTTAAACGCATCCCAAAGAACAAGAGCCTTTGAATAGTCCGATGCAGAATCCCAATCCCCTTCCTTCCAAGAATAACTATCTCGCTCGACAGTGGGACTTAGTTCTTTGGAACTGAGTCTTCTCAACGCCAGTGCTGCTTCCTGTGATTTCTCTCCTAGCACGCCCAGAGTTTTGGACCATCCCGGGAAAATATCTGATAGAAGAGGCAGCAATTCATTCCGAATACGATTTCGCCTATATATCTTTGAACTATTGCTTGGATCCTCCATCCAATCAATACCATTAAAGAGCAAATACTCTCTTAATTCCCTCCTCTCAAATTCTAACAAAGGCCGCACTGCCTCTTTGCGCAGCATCGCGATGCCGCCAAGTCCCTCGGCACCGGATCCTAAGATAAGGCGCATAAAGATAGTCTCCAAGTTATCATCCGCGGTATGCCCATAGAAAACATACTGCGCCTTTCTTGCCCTCATATGTTCTTTTAGAAGTCGGTGTCTTATCTCCCGGGCCGCTTGCTCAATACCGCATCCAAACCGTTTTTTTATATCGTAGACTATTCCATCTTCAGCATACAGAATACTAAAAGGAATATTGCGATCCGCACAAAGCTCTTCGCAGAAGCTATTCTCAGTCTCTTCGGATTCTAAATCGCGAATGCCATGAGTTACCCTTGCCGCGCTACAATTAAGAGTATGCTTGGATTTAGCCATCAGCTCCAGAAGAGCAACCGAGTCTCCCCCGCCGGAGAGTGCCACAACACAACTGGAGTCTATACCGATTCCCAGGTTTCGGAGCGATGAAACAAATCTATCATCAAGTTCCGCAGCCATTGATTTCTTCTATCACTCTGGCGATGGGTTTGTATGAAAGCTCAAGTATCCCCCTGCTAGCCCGCATACACGCACTATCGATATCTGCTAAATCGTTCATGTCCGGCACACTTAGTACATAATCAACCAGAGATATTCCGGGTGAAGGGCGTCCTACGCCTATGTAGAATCGGTAGAAATCGCCATGGCCCAAAGCTCCTATTACAGATTTCAGACCGTTGTGACCGGCATCCCCACCACCCTTCTTCATCCGACACATTCCGGGAGCAAGATCCACGTTATCAACTACAACAACGAATCGATCAGGCGCTAACTTATAGCGCCGAAACAGAGCGGGTATGGCATCTCCACTTCTGTTCATATATGAATTAGACCTTGTAAGCACAATGGAATCAGGTTCCAAATCCAATTCGCAGTAGCTATAATCTCGGAGAAAGCCTCGTCGCAGCATTCCATTTCTCTCGCTTAGAGCAAGATTCACAACATGATAGCCAACATTGTGTCGAGTTTGTTTAAATTTAGTTCCAGGATTTCCCAACCCCATGACTACTATGGGACTCCTGCTATTCGGCACTGTCCTCGCTTTTTTCCCCGATTACGATTTCCTCTTCAGCTTCCTCTTCCATCTCCGATACAGGCTCCGCTAGCGCCTTGGCATGAGTTATAACTGCCACGGTTAAGTCAGCATCGGCTCGAATTTCAACTTCCCGAGGCACAGGGATATCTCTGACATGCAGAGAATCTCCAACCTCAAGTCGCGAAATATCAAGCTCAAAAAAATCCGGGATGTCTTTTGGCAGACAAACCACCTCTATTTCCTCAATCTTCTGCTCGAGAATTCCTCCTTCTATAACACCCTTTGAGCTTCCTTCAAGATGAATAGGAATAACGGTGCTGAGCTTCTTACCCGCGCGAATAGCATAGAAATCAATATGCATGACATTGCCCGTAAGTATGTCTCCCTGGATATCCTTTACCAACACCTTATGATCATCTTTATCCAGCTTCAATTTGATAATCGTATTGCCTGAAATACTATGGAAATTATGTGCCCATTCCTTGGCATCGACACTAAGAGCACTCGGAGTGCCATCGCCATACAGAATGGCTGGAATTCTTCCACTTCTCCTAAGAGCCCGAGCCGCCCCCTTACTCGTCGCCTCTCGCCGCTTCACTACTAGCCGCGTACTTCTCACGTTTTGCTCACCTCCGCCTCTGTGAAAAAACTAGGACGGCAGGAATCGAACCTGCGAATGCCGGGATCAAAACCCGGTGGCTTACCGCTTGCCGACGTCCTAATATTGCAGTAACCAGTGACTTCCCGAAGCTACCCCTCGGCATACTCCATGGCATCACCCAACTTCTCATATTCAGAGAGAATTTTTTCTTGCAATTGAGTGCGGAAAGCCATATTTATGGGGTGTATTATGTCCTTGTATTCACCATTCTTCGTTCTTCGGCTCGGCATGGCAATAAAAACCCCGTTCGTACCCTGGATGATTTTGACATTGTGTACTACAAAGGAATTATCAAAAGTCAGAGTGACATATGCCTTTAACTTTCCATCTCCATCAACTTTCCTGATTCGGATATCAGTAATTTCCATGCCCGTCCTCCTGGAGCGGCTGCAGAACCGCCATTATAAGCCGTATCTTCGTTGATAATCAAGTGGCAATTGGGATTATCCCGAGTGAACTCCAACCATCAGCTTGTGATGCACCGTGTTACGATATTGGCGAAGAAAGCCCATCCCTCTTATAGCAGACCTACCTCGATTGAAGATGAGCCTGGGAGTCCTTCCTCGCGGGCCCTGTAAAAAATTTCGGATTCAAACCACCTTTCCTCCAGTGCATAGAAATTTCTAGCTATTGAGTCCATTAGACTAACAACAATGTCACCGCCATCAATTATTCGCCACGAGCTTTCATTTGCTCTTTTGCCTGCAAAACGAGTTTCTATCCCCAACTCCCTCATCTTGCTGATAACCGCATCACCAAGTCCCCTCATGTGTATTCGACTAGACACTGTTCCGATAACAAGGTGCGATGTCCATGAACACACCTTAATCATTTTCAACCCTATTACATTTCCGGCCTTCCTTGTAGTAAGCAGCTCGCAGAGCTCCTGCGCTTTACTCTCTAACGTATCGCCCATCAAAATCTCTTCCCAAGATAACTGTTACATCTACGGTTTCATCCCGGTTTTCGTCTATCTGTGAATGGACTTGTTCACATCGAATCAGTTTTGCCACTTGCTTTGCAAACTCTGGATTACCGCTTCTATCTAGGACAATTGTCCTACTATAATCATTGAGTTCAGCGTTCGCGATAGCGGCAATCTGGAAACCAAAACTCTTGTATAACTGAGCCGTCCTGGCTGCAAGTCCCGAAAGATTGGTGCCGTTCAATATTTCAACTCTAATGGGCTTCGCATCGTCGCCAAGAACATCAGTTCTAGCAAGTGCCTTGTTAGTTCTCTGAACGGTTTCCTTAATCAAATTACCATCATAGAAGGGGAAAAGCACATTTCTATCTTTAAGAATACGCTGATCGCCAATGATTTCCTGAAAAACAATACGTTCGGAATCAATTTCGGACAAGGTTTCGATTAGAGTCGATAGGCTGCGGTCATCTAGATTAGAGTCAAACAGAACCCGAATATAGGGGAAGACCTCCGATGAAACAAGGCGATTTCCGCTATCGCCTATCGATCGCAACAGGGATTGGATAACCCTGTGTTCACGCTCTGTCCTTTGAGCTATCAGCTCTTCTGCTGGTTTGTATTTCACGTATGAAAGCGCTTTGGCCCCATCAAGCTTAACACTGCCCGGAGGAAAAAGATATCTTACTCCATCAATGCTATCGTTAATCTCATTGGTTATAAATACATCTATTCCGCCCAAATGATCTATCAAACGCTCAAAATAGTCTGGATCAAAGCGAATAGCAAAGGTAATCGGGTATCCAAGCAAAGTTTCGACTTCATTCCGATAGGCTTCAAAATCACTGGCATCGTATATGGATTCAAGTCTGTCTACCTTGTCGATCACTGAAAGCAAAGTAGCGGTTTCAATGGGTATTGCCGTCAAAGCTGCATTCTGTGTTTCCGGGTTATAGTAAAGAACCTCCGAAATAAGAGGCTTTTCTTTATCGTCAATCACGATAAGTATACTGATCGTTTCACCCTCTTTGATCGCCTCTGTGAACAAATCTATTCTTAAACTCAAAATCGCCCATACAACCAAGAAGGCTACGAGGATCACAATCAATGCAAAGAACCAGGATGTATTTTCAGATCTGCGCATAGCCATAGAGTTTGTTCATCCTAATGTACTTGGCAACAGAAAAGGATACCAGCTTGTCTATGCTCAAACCATTTCTGATTCTCTCTCTTATCTCGCTAGATGAATGGGGCACCAGTTTATTAGTCAATCTGAAACAGGGGTATTGGAACTCTACTTCCTCTTTCATATCTCTTCGAGCAAGAATGATATCTACCTCGTCTATGAGTTTAGGAGCATCTTTCCATGACGAGAAATCGCTTGCCAGATCATCACCAATTATAATTGCTGCTCTAGAATCGAGCATCCCGTTTTTCTTCAGTTCTCTTACAGTATCGATACTGTAAGAGGGTCCACTTCGGAATATCTCTCCTTCCCAAAGACCGGCCCAGGCAAGATCCTGAAGAATCAGTCTCAACATCGCGATACGATCCTCATTGCTAGCTCCAAGTGCAAGAGTCTTGTGAGGTGGAACCGCAACCGGTATAAATAGGATCTTCTGATAGCCAATCCTTATAACTTCTTCGGCTACAGATATATGACCGTAATGAACAGGATTGAAGGATCCTCCGAATATTGCTGTTTTCAAGAGACTTAGTTGCTAAATCGAAATAGGCGATCACGAAATTGTCTTAGTTTTTCCGAGAAAAAGACAGATACATCAATAACTTCATTATCCGGAAATGCTCTGGCAAGTGAATCTAGCTTTGCTCCTGATTCATCCAAATCGGATTTTGATCCAACAATTATACTTGATTTCCCAAGTAGATTGGAATCGAACAACTCTAACTCCCTTTTGAGTATATACAAGGTATTCACCGGATCAGCGTCGGTAAGATCGACCATATACACAAGATACGCAGATCTACTGATGTGACGTAGGAATTTATGTCCTAATCCAGATCCTCCTGATGCGCCCTCGATAAGTCCTGGGATGTCGGCAATTATAATTTCCTGCTCACCGCGTCGGAGTACGCCTAGATGGGGTATTTTGGTGGTAAATGGATAGTTGGCAACCTTAGATTTTGCCGATGTCAAAGCATTGATCAGACTGGATTTGCCGGCATTTGGCATTCCCACCAAACCAATATCCGCAATCAGCAGTAATTCAAGGAGAACTTCTCGCGAAGAACCTGGTTTGCCGGACTGTGCATACGTGGGAGCCTGATTTCTGGGAGTTCTAAAATGCCAGTTACCCAATCCACCGTTTCCGCCTGTCAGAAACACCCACTTCTCACCCTCCGATTCTTTGTCGAAATCGTGAAGCACCTCCCCAGTGGGCATGTTAATCACACGTGTTCCAGGCGGTACAGAAATAGTGATATTCTCACCATCCCTACCCCGCATTCTCCTGCTTCTGCCGGGTTCCCCATTCCTTGCCTCATAGGCGCCTCTTCGCCGAATATGGGCCAGTGTAGCTAAATTTCGCCGAGAAATAAATACGACATCGCCACCCTTGCCGCCATCACCTCCATCAGGGCCGCCCAGTGGAACATATTTTTCACGACGAAAAGAGACATATCCAGATCCGCCATCACCTGATCGCACCTCAAGGCGAATCTCATCAACGAAAGAAGACATGTTATGTCAACTACCGCTTATAATCGATACCCGCTTCTTGCCTTTCTTGAAATGGTACAGAACTTCTCCTGAAATCTTTGCAAACAGGGTATCGTCTTTGCCTCTACCTACAAAAACCCCCGGATGCACCTTGGTGCCACGCTGGCGAACTAGAATAGTCCCCGCGGACACATGCTGACCTCCATATCGTTTTATGCCCAATCTCTGCGCATTAGAATCGCGGCCATTTCTCGAAGAACCGCCACCTTTTTTATGAGCCATTGTCCATCTTCTCCAATTTCAGGTTTATTGAATTCGGATACTCTCGCGCAATATCGCCAAGACCCTGTAAAAGAGTATCGGTTACTCCGCGAAGCCAAGCATCCGAGTCTGCGGGGCGTCGCCTTATTTCCATAGATAACTCACCAAGATTCCGAGCCTCCCCGTTAATCGTCCAACCATTCAGCGAAGATATCAATCTGGCCACCGAACGCGCTAGAAGCGTTGTCGCCGCGCAGGCCGGATCGCCCCCCCTCTCCCAATATCCCGCATGACCGCTGAGTTCCATCCGGCCTAGGGCGCCCTGATTATCGAGAACAACCTCAACCACAATCACCGCTCGAGAGCCCTAAACGGTAATCTCGTTCACCTTGATAAGAGTATATTTCTGCCTATGACCAAGGAAACGATGATAACCCTTACGTTTCTTGAACTTTATAACTTCAACTTTGGTCCCTTTAACTGTTTCGCCAACAGTTCCCAAAACCTTAGCTCCTTTGACATAGGGTTGGCCAATCCTAGGACCCTTATCACCTAAGAGCATCAGCACCGTGTCAAATTCGACATTGTCGCCCACTTCCTTACTATCAAGTAAGTCAACTTTGATAAGGCTACCTTTTTCCACCTTGTATTGCTTTCCCAGAATTTCAACCAAAGCGTACATCATAAGCCCCCGCTAGCAAAAATAGTTCCAATGTGCGGCAGTTCGATAACTCAAAAAAGCCCGCGTTCATGCCATCGGTCTAAAGGCAAAGAGCTTATTCCAGAAGCCTTCAGCACAAAGGCCCTAAGTACTTAGCCCCTTACATCGGCACACAAAACCGCAACTTCCTAGTAAGAAATTGCACTTAAGATGGTTCATCAGTTAATAGCGCTTGCAAGTCCACCGGCTGCGCCCTCCAAAGCCTCATGCTATTCGACTAGCTAGTAGACAGACAGCCTTCAGGCAAAAATACGCACTATCGCAAGGGCTAGATCCCCATCCGCTGTACTATAGAACACCTTCCAAGCTTATGTCTATAGATTAGAAGCCAAACTCATAAGGAGATTCAACTTGAAAGCTTGAACTTCTAAAAATTAACCATGAATTTTTACATCGATTCGATAAAAGGGATGTTTAGAAGTCTAAAACCATTCTTCAGCACTATCAACACCGCCCTCGCAAGCTTCAAACGAACTGCAGCAAGCGACTTGTTCTCGGCTTTGGCAATCGGAACCTCATGGTAGTAACGACTGAAGTCCCTGGCAATCTCATGAAGACTAACGGCCAGAATAGAAGGATCCAAGAATTCCGCGGACTTCAAAACCAAATCGGGAAAAGCGCCAAGTCCTCTACATAACTTCCATTCATCTTCCCGGTTAAGTAATTGCAAATCCGCATCCATAGCCAGAACATCACTTGAGGCCTTGGCAATCAGACTGTTTATTCGAGCAGCCGTGTATTGAAGGTAGGGCCCCGTATTACCGTTGAAAGATAGGGATTTTTCGGGATCAAACACCATATCCTTCGTTGGCGATACCTGAAGGAGGAAGTAATGAAGTGCGGCAAGCGCAATCTTTTCAGCGATATCCGCCGCATTGCTAATCAACCCTTTCCCGCGCCTTATCTTTATTTCGCCAAGCGCCATGGCAGAAAGTTTATCGAGAAGTTCATCGGCATCAACCACCGTGCCCTCTCTGGATTTCATCTTACCTTCCGGAAGATTAACCATACCATACGAGAGATGTTTGAGCTTACTTGCCCACGGGTATCCGAGCTTATTTAGAACATGGAAGAGAGCTTTGAAATGATACTGCTGTTCACTGCCAACAACATAGATAAGCTGATCGAATGGCCAGTCTTCATAACGGCTAATAGCTGTTCCCAAATCCTGCGTTATGTACACCGTGGTGCCATCAGAGCGAAGCAATACCTTTGTATCCAGTCCAATCTCGCCCATGTCGAAACAAACCGAACCGTCATCACTCTTATAGAATATGCCCTTCTTCAAGCCCTCTAATACCTTCTCACGCCCTTGCAGATAAGTTTCACTTTCTCTATAGATCTTGTCGAAATTGATCCTTGTCCTTCGATAGGTTGCCTCAATTCCAGAGAAGGCCCATCTATTCATGGTATCCCACAGTTTTCTTACTTCTTTATTCCCAGATTCCCAATCCTTTAGCATTTTCTGCGCCCTATCTTCGGCCGATCTATCTGCTTTGGCCCACTGAACAAACTTCACATAGAAATCTCCCACAAATCGGTCGCTTTTAACGTGCAGATTCTCAGGGGTTTCACCATTACCAAATTTCTGATATGCGAGCATTGATTTACAGATATGCACCCCACGATCGTTAATTAGATTAACCCTTAGCACATCAGCTCCTCGAGCGGAAAACATTCGCGCGCAACTCTCGCCGAGTATATCGTTTCTTAGGTGGCCAAGATGCAGCGGCTTATTGGTGTTCGGACTGGAATACTCGAGCATTACCCTCTGTCCACAGTACTCATTGCCGGTACCCCAACTCTCCTTCGAGGTGAAAATTTCGTCAAATAGCTCGGCCATGGCGACTATCCTGTTTATGTGTATGTTTAGATAGCCTCCTATCGCGTTAGCCCTAATACCCTCGTCAATGAACTTCTTAGCTATAATTGAGGCTATTGCCGCGGGACTCAGCTTGAGATATCTAGCATATGGGAAAAGCGGAAAAGAGATATCACCCATTGCACTTTCCGGCGGTCTTCCTACGCTCATCATGTCTGCAAAATTATCTGAAGTCCCCCCTCTCTTGATTGCAAGTTCATGCAGTTCACTTAAAACTCTGGTAATCCAGAATTTACTTAAAGCTGACAATTATGAATCTCCTGTCTCTTATCTCAAAGAAACTCATTTCTCTTCAAGTTCAAATAGTTTCTTGATGTTTTCCGCACTGCGCTTGAATATACTTCTAACTTCCTTTAAATTTCCTAAGAAAACCAAATTCCCATGGCCGCCTATTTCTGTAATATTTGAAAGGGAATCATAGGTTCCCCCACTGCCGCTCAAAATCCCCTCCAAAAGATCCGACATTGTTCTTAAATCTCCTATCAAGGGCATAATTATACTCTGAATTTCTCGGTCGAGTTGACTTAGCAATTCGAGAAAACGCCTTGAGCTGTTCATGTCTAAGCTGTTTTCCTTCCATAGTTTTTCAAGTCTAATGCCATACTCGCCATCTGAACGCAATTTGCTTTCAAAACCGCGAATTTTATCCGGAATCTTCACGAACCTACTGAAGATTTCTTCAAATTCATCCCTGTTGTCTTTTTTATAGAACTTGCCATCTATCTTGAGGATATTCAGCGCATGATAAAGCCTGCCTTGAAATATCTCCAAAAAGAGGATTCGCACAACGGCGAAACTTAGTTCATATCTGGGCTTACAATAGTCTGGAAACTCAGTTCTTCTGTATCCTGGAACCGAGGGAATCTCCTTCAATTCATACTGTTCTATTAATTCTTCTAAGAGATTTTGGATGCGCTTCTGATTAGACCATTCTCGAAACCTCGTCTTAAGCCGTTCAGACCAGAATGATTTGAACATCCTGAACCAGTCGTCTGTACCTAGGGCGATAGTTGGCGCGTAATGGATATCTGCGGCCAGAGCTTTGAAAAATAGTTCCCAGGGGATTGCGACATTTATTTCCCGCACTGTTTTCAAAGACTGATTAGCCAGGCTCATCCGTTCTCGAAGCTCTTTTTCAAGCCGCTTAGAATCGTCGCTAAGCTTATCGTGTAAATCAAGAAGGAAAAGCGCTTCCAACAAGGTGGAAGATGGTGCCGTCTGGAAGGCAAAAAGCACATCTCCGAGTTCTAAAATAGGTGTTCTTATGGCGCGAATTGCTGCACTAGTTACCGCGCCATTTCCGCCTGTAGGGAAGAGATTCAGTATACGTTCGTAGGAGAATTGGGTTAAGGATTTTAGCTGGGAGAGGGCGTTTGTATGAACATTCATCCTCTTACGTTGAGCTAGATCAATACTGTCAAATATATCGTTGAATCTCGAGAATAGCAGTTTCTTTATTTCGGCATGAGGAGTATTGGGGGCGGCATCACTGCCTGGTATCAACTCTGTTTCAAGTCTAGTCTGGATATCCTCGAATTCCAATTTACCTAGGAAGGCATAGAACTCGCTTTTATCCCCCTCCAAGGCTCTGAATATGGGTTTTTTGAAGACATTTATAGCCGAACTTAGCTTTGCAACCACTTGATATAGCCTTGGATTTATCAAATCTCTTCTACGATCTATCAATCCCGGAGCTAGGCGACTAATCTTGCGATGAATTCTGTGAAGAAGGAATTTCTCTGTAGCCTTATCTCTGCCTATCCCCAAAATAAAACTCGAGATAACGATCCGCAGGCGTGCGAATAAGGAAAGTCGGGCAAATTGTCTCTCTGGTATGTATGGCTCATCGCTAGAACTAATACCTTTATGCAAGGGTTCAAACTTATAAGCTTTGCCAATTCTAGCTAGTAGAGCACGCCTCTCCTCACCTGAAATCTCCTTGGCCAACCAATCGAATACGGATGCCATAGACGTTAGAATAGCACTATTATTCTGGCAGTCGAAACTTCTAAATATTAATTAACCTTCAATAAAACACTTTTTCAGTATTTCTAACCATAAGCTCGCCCCCTCAAAAAGAAGACAAGTATAAGAAACGATACTTGGCGAGAATCCTAGTTCTAGCTTCTCATAAAAGGCCAATTTTCAAGATGCGCTTAATAGTCCCTAGGGGAATCGAACCCCTATTTGAAGAATGAGAATCTCCGGTCCTAACCTTTAGACGAAGGGACCATATCGATTCAAACTTCCCGGGGAGGACTCGAACCCCCAAAGGCAGAACCAGAATCTGCAGTGTTACCAATTACACTACCGGGAACCGTCTGCTTCGCGGTACAATCTATCTCAAATAAACAGGAATTAGTCAAGTTCCCACCGTGGGTGCTCCAGATTACAGGTTCTCGTCACTATAGTTAATCAGCGTTGTAACTTTCACCCCCTGAAGCTTCGCCTGAAAATTCAGGAAGGTTAGTCCAATAACGCCAAATGCGTTTCTTACCGTGGCACCGCCTTTTTCAAGGATGGTTCTCGCGGCACTAAGCGTGCCGCCTGTTGCAATGAGATCGTCAATTAACAGAACTTCTTTCCCCTCTGGAATATCGGATTTGTGAATTTCAACCGTTTCCATGCCATATTCTAATTGGTAATCTTTTCTCCAGGTTTCGCCTGGCAATTTGCCGGCCTTGCGAACGAGAATCAAGGGTATGCCGAGTCTATGAGCAAGTGGAGCGGAAAAAAGAAATCCCCGAGACTCAATACCGGCTACCGCGGCAACTTCGGTATTTGCATATATTTCCACCATCCTCTCCACGCAGTAACTAAATGCCTTGGGGTTTGTCAGTATACTTGTGATATCAAAAAAAAGTATTCCACCCTTGGGATAATTCGGGATTTTACGAATTACCTTATCGAGATCGATCACGGACTCCATAGACGACTCCTTTCGGCTTTCTAGTCTTCCCATGTGGAGTTTACACAATATCTCCTGAGGTAGAACAGCGATCAATAAAGACTCCCACGGATTATACAGCTAGCCGGGGATGCGACTATAATAAGGAGTCTTGAATCTCGGAACTCGAGCCTGGGCATTTAGTTCAAGGCCCGATCGTTTACCCCTGATAAGCAAATGGTATCCAAGTCCGGCTATCATTGCTCCATTGTCAGCACAAAGGGTAAACGATGGAAAATACGCTTCGAACGAAGAATCTCCATCGATAGCACGACGCAGATAGCTATTGGCCGAAACTCCGCCACCGAAAACCACGCGATTTATGCCTGTATCCTTCACAGCCAGCCTAAGCCTATCTAGCAATATGCCTATTGCAGCTTTGCGGAACGAGGCCGCTATATCCGCCGTGCTGTTTCCTGACTTCCGGGCACGAAATTTCTCAAGTTGATTGATGGCGGCGGTTTTCAGTCCGGAATACGAGAAATCGTAGCGTCGTGAATCCAACCTGGGCCGAGGAAAGCTAAAGGCGTCAGAATCACCGTTTTCAGCTAGAGCATCCAGTTTAGCACCGCCGGGATAACCCATTCCATAGTGCTTCGCAACTTTATCAAAAGCCTCGCCGCAGGCATCATCAATCGTTGCGCCCAGAATGCTTGTTTCATCCAGGGATTCCACCTTGCACAGTATCGTATGCCCTCCTGAAACTACTAGTCCCAAGTGGGGGTAAGCAATTTCATTTTCAAGATGCGCCGCATATAGATGCGCCATGATGTGGTCCACTCCTATCCATGGTTTATTCGCAGTCCAAGCCAAACCCTTAGCATAGGAAAGTCCTACTAGAAGAGAGCCAATAAGTCCTGGTCTGAATGTAACTGCAATTCCGTCTATCTCCCTCTCAAGAGATAGGCCTGAAGATTTGAGAGAGAGAGAGGTTACCTCATCAATCCACTCAACATGTAATCTTGAAGCTATTTCTGGAACAATGCCACTCCAAGGCGCATGTCGCTCCACCTGGCTCGCGACAATGTTCGACAAGATAGTTTTGCCATTAGCGACAACTGCCACCGAACACTCGTCGCAACTTGTTTCAATGCCCAATATGTTCATTGAAATGCACTATAGTATAGAAGTGTAAGAAAAATCACGTCCAGAGCCCTAACAAAGATATGCATCAGAAGTGAGTTTTGATAAAAAAGTTAGCTTTGCAAGGGGGAGCTATTGAATCAGAGGCTGATCGGCTCTGTTGATTTTTTCCGACTTGAAGCTAATCTAGCTATACATGAATTCGCGAACTGGTTCGGCTTCCTTTCTCAACTTTTTCAAGGCTCCAATTTCTATTTGCCGAGCCGATTCGGTGGAAATCCCCATCCTTGTTCCAATTGAATTAAGAGAGAGCCGTTTCTCGCGATTAATTGCGAATCTATATATCAGAATCTCACGTTCGTTCTTCCTTAACATATCTAAAAAACGCATGGCTTCTTCTTTGAGCGTCTTTTTATACAGAACTTTGTCCGGATTATACGAATCATCCTCCAGAATATCGAGCAAAGTACTGCTACTGTCGCTATCGATCTTAGCATCCAGAGATATGGTAGAACATGCGGCACCAATTAGCGAAATAATCTCGGTTCTTTTGATATCCATATATACGGAGAGTTCTTCTATGCTGGGCTTCCTGCAGTACTTTTTTGAGAAATCCTCGCTAAATCTTTGAATGCGATTTATCATTTCCTCCTTGCGATACGGAACTCGAATTGTCCGTTTTTTACTGTCCAGAGCGCGGCGTATAGCTTGTTTAATCCAGTAGGATGCATGAGTGCTAAATCTAACCTCCCTCCGATAATCGAATTTTTCTGCGGCTCTCAAAAGACCAGTATTACCTTCCTGGATCAAATCCATATATGACACCCCAGGACGAATGAAGGACTTCGCAATTTTTACCACTAAACGAAGATTCGCATTGACAAGAGTGGCAAATGCCTCCTCATCACCTCTTCTAATGTGACGGGAGCATTCCAACTCCTGCTTGTGATCAAGCAGCTTAAAACGGCCGATCTCTTTAATATAGGAGCGAAACGTGAAGTCTAAATCGTCACTTGCTTTATGTTTATCTTCCATAACAAAAGATATGCAAGCAAAAAACGTGCCAAATTTCAGTAGCTGCTATAAATCGGGTTATTTATATATTCGAAAAGGAATTAAGTTGGGAAAACGCAAAATGGAGCCTACAGCAAGATAGGTGTTAATACTATTTTAAAACTCTAAATAGTCTATTTATGCCACAAAATCGCAGCAGCTCTTACAAGTTTATATCAACGTTCCTACCAGGAATATAGTCCGAGAACTGCGTGTATATCATCTCTGCAATGCCTAGATTGGCCGACTTGCTGATAGTTTTTGCATACTCATCATACAGTTTGTCTTCGAAAAGCTTCTCACTAGCATTTCTTGGAATCAAGCTGTCATTTCTGAGTGTATCGCGCATCGAATCCAACACTATCTTGACAAATATAGCTTCGAACTCCTCGCTAAGCATCCGAAGTTCATCTTGGCTGCTATTATTTGAGCGACGAATCAAACTGGTCATTTGATTGGTTATTTGTTCGTAGTGCACTCTCCCACTTTGAAGTGATCCAATGTTCATTCTCAGAAAACCTCTACCTCTTCAATCCATTAGCGGTGCCCAGCATTGAATCGGAAGTTTGAATCGTCCTTGAATTAAGTTCATAGGCTCGTTGGGCAACAATCATATTAACCATCTCCTTAACCACGGATACATTTGACATCTCAAGAAACTTGTGATGAAGTTTGCCCATCCCCTCTACACCCGGCATAGCTCCAACAGCATCTCCGGATGCTTCAGTCTCCACAAAAAGATTCTCCCCGATCGCTTCCAATCCGGCCGAATTGACAAAGCGGAAAAGCATGATTTGCCCTACGACGATTGAATCCTCCCTTCCAGGGATTTCAACAGTGATTCGTCCCTGCTGACTCACGGTCAAACTCTCTGGCAAATAATTCTCCGGTAGAACTAATTCCGGCATCAACCGGTATCCATTCGAATTAACAAATTGCCCTTCAGAATCAATCTTGAACGAACCATCCCTTGTGTATCCGATACTGCCGTCTATATTTAAAATGCGAAAAAAACCCTCACCGACAATAGCCATATCACCGACAGCATCAGTTTGCCTCAATGAACCCTGTGTGAAAATTCGCTGCGAAGCGCCGACTTTAACCCCGTGCCCAACTTGAATCCCCGTTGGAGTAACAGTGCGTTCTGTTGCAGGAGTTCCAGCGATTCGGGAATTCTGATAAATCAAATCTTCAAAATCCGCGCGTACTTGCTTATATCCGGTAGTATTCACATTGGAAAGATTGTTGGAGATTGTATCAATATTGAACTGCTGCCCATGCATTCCCGTGGCAGCCGTCCACAAAGATCTCATCATGCTCTATCACTCCTAGCCGAAAAAGATTCCTGCCTTAAAAAAGAGAGCCGCATATCAAACAACCATGGCAAGAAACAACTAATACTTTGCCGCTTGGCCTATCAAGCGATTTAACAAAGAATCATGAGTCAGAATAACTTTTTGATTCGCCTCATAAGCCCTGTTAACCTCTATCATATTCACCATTTCCGTTACAGGGTTAACGTTAGAGCTCTCGAGGAAACCCTGCAAAACGCCTGGCCGCTCCGATCCCTCCAAGTCGCGGGCAAATCCAGAATTCTCATTCTCAGTCCAAAAACTCGATCCCTGCTTCTGCAAAAATCGCTGCCGCGGAAAATCTACAACCCTAATAGTGTCAACCAACTCGGCATCGGTTTCATTTACCTCTCTCTCCCAAATCCTGCCCAATTTGTCAATTAGAACAATATCCTTGTTTATGCGAACAATGCCGCCTTCCCCAAGTACCGGAAAACCATCCTTGGTTTCCAAGATCCGCTCCTTGCCGAGCCAGAAAGATCCATTGCGCGTATAACGGAGTCCCTGGGGAGTGTCCACAACAAAGTATCCCGCATTGTCTAGAGCCAAATCGAATGCATTCTCGGTAACTTTCAAGGATCCCTGCTCGAATACTGTATACGATTCGTTATACTCCACACCCATGCCCAGCTTCCCTACAACCGGAGCTACATCCACGCTACCAGATGGAAAACGGAATATTCCATCGTCCTCGAAGCGGCGGATAAGAAGTTCTGGGAATGACTTATGTACAGAGATATCCCTTTTGTATCCATTCAAATCAACATTTGCCAAGTTGTTTGACAATGCATCCAAACGATGTTCCTGGGCGCGCATGCCGCTCGCTCCCGTGTATAATCCTCTAATCATCCAACCCCCATGTCCATTAAATACAGAACCTTACACCTATCATCGGAATTACTTCTTCCAACTTGATGTCGAAGATGAAAGACAAAGTCAGTTCCACTGTTTTTTAGCAAACGGCCATGATGAGCAAATTGAGAATTGAAAAAACGCCTCTTTCTTGGCAAAGTGATTGACTGATAGACTTTGAACTTTCTTGGAGATTCTGCCATGAACGGCCTCAAACAGCTAAATACACATCTAAGAGGCAGGCGCATGTTCTATCTCTCCACTTTCATTGCCGCGGCAGCAGCCTCGTTTTTTGGGCTACTGCAGCCTCAGGTTATCGGCATAGTTATCGACGTTGGCATAAGAGAGAAAACCTGGACCGCAGCTCCCTGGCTAAGCGCTCAACTTGCAAGGTTTGGCTCATGGGATTTAATCTTGCTCGGAGCCCTGTTATCGGTAGCACTAATGGCTATTTCGGGCTTTTTCATGTATCTCCAATACCGATGGTCGGCTATTGTCGCCGAGGATACCACCAGAAAAATAAGAAGAAACCTATATGCTCACTTACAGAAACTCGACTACGAATATCATACACAAACCAACACGGGCGATTTGATTCAGCGCTGCACCAGCGATGTGGATACAATAAAGAATTTTCTATCGACTCAGGCCGCTGAGGTGGGAAATGGCATACTTCTTGTGATAACAAGCGCAGCGCTTATGGCCTCATTGAATAAGCAGCTAACCCTTTTTTCAATGGCCGTTTTCCCCATTTTATTCCTTTTTGGATATATCTTTTTTTCAAAGGTCAAGGTTCTCTTTAGCGCCTCCGACGAGGCCGAGGGTCGCCTAAGCGGCGCTCTTAAAGAGAATATTCATGGAATTCGGGTAGTTAGGGCTTTTGCAAGAGCTTATCACGCGATTAGGATATTCGATGCGAAGAATATAGAATGCAGGAATAAGTCCTTTTATGTAACCAAGCTTCTGGCATGGTACTGGTCGATCTCGGACATAATTTGCCTTATTCAGATAGCCATTGTTATGGTTCTGGGCGGCTGGTGGGCCGCAAACGGAAGAATAACTTTGGGCACTGCTATCGTTTTCTTCACATATGTGGGACGCCTTCTCTGGCCCGTCAGGGAAATGGGTAGAACCCTAACCGAAATGGGCAAGGCGGTGGTTTCGCTTGGACGCATTCAGGAAGTGCTTGATACGCCCATCGAGCAAGATACCGGGAGCTATCAGAGGGAGATAAAAGGGGAAATAGAATTCAGGAACGTCAGTTTTCAATACAAAGGCCGAAATCCGATATTGAAGAACATAAATTGCAAACTTAGACCTGGAGAGATTGTTGCCATACTTGGGCCAACTGGCTCAGGCAAAAGCACGCTAGTCAATCTCCTTCCGCGCCTATATGAACCCAGCGAAGGCCAAGTTCTAATCGATAATGTCGATACTGCCAGATGGCAGAGCGAGAGTTTGCGAAGCCAGGTATGCATTGCCCTCCAGGAGTCTTTTCTGTTCAATCGAAGCCTTCGAGAGAACATAGCCCTGGCTGTTCCCAAAGCCACGGATGAACTGATTGAAGCCTCCGTGAAAGCCGCGCAACTTGAGAGAGTAATCGAGAATTTCGAAGGCGGGTATGAAACTCTGATTGGTGAGGGCGGGGTTACGCTCTCTGGAGGACAGAAGCAAAGGATTGCAATCGCAAGAACCCTTGCCCGACTCCCCAGGGTTATTATTCTTGATGATTCCCTTAGCGCTGTCGACGCTCAAACAGATGCCGAAATACTAACGGAGCTTAAAAAACGCTTTTCAGACTCCACAGTTCTCATAGTTACTCATCAAGTAGGCATATTGAAAGAAGCAGATCGCATTCTGATACTCGAAGACGGCGTTATAAACCATGAAGGCTCTCATGAAGAATTGATTATGAAAGACAATTTGTACAGGCGAATCTGGGACATTCAGAATGCATCGCTAAAGGCAGATTCGACATGAGTTCAGAAAGAAGACGATTCGACTTCCTCACCTGGCGTAAGCTATCTCGGTTTGTCACTTCACACAAGAAACTTCTGCCCGCGATGATCGCTCTGATGATTCTCATTGCGGCTATAGAGGTAGTTCAGCCGTTTATTGTCGGCTGGCTTGTAGATAAAATGATTATCCCTGAGAATTTCAAGCACATGTATTTGTTCATTGCGGTTTTCGGCGGGTTGGGGATTGTACAGGCGGCGAATATCTTTGCCTTCATCGTAATCGCGGGAAAGATGGAGGTTGGTATCTGCTACGACATTCGCAAAGAGGGCTTTAGACGCCTCCAGGAGCTTAGTTTTTCTTACTACGATCGAAAACCCACGGGTTGGATTATGGCTAGAATGACCTCGGACATAACGAAACTGGGAGATGTTATTGCCTGGGGCTTAGTCGATATCTCCTGGGGTCTAGCCTATATGCTATTCATGGTGGCAATAATGTTCTTTGTGAATTTCCGCCTCGCCTTGGTGAGTCTTTCGGTTGTACCGCCCCTAGTTATTATCTCTCTTTGGTTTCAAAAGAAACTTCTAGGAGGCTATCGGAAAATTAGAAGCATCAATTCTCGTCTTACCGCCGGATACAGTGAAGGCATTGATGGCGCTCTTACTACAAAGACACTGGTTCGTGAAAAAAAGAACACGCAGGAATTCGAGGAGATCACAAATGAAATGAGGAGGCGCACTGTTCGAACCGCAACCATCTCAGCCTTCTATCTGCCAGCGGTTTTAACTTTTGGAGCGATTGGAACAGCTCTTGCTCTCTGGCGGGGAGGCAGCGCTCTGATAACCGGAACGGGTATTACCTATGGAACTTTGGTCTCCTTTGTTTTTGCCACGGCCGGTTTCTTCGAACCTGTGATGGAACTGAGCCGAAGCTTCGGCGACCTGCAGGATGCACAGGCCTCAGCGGAGAAAGTGCTTTCTCTTCTGGAAGAAGTGCCGGATATCAAGGAAGTGGGAGTGCAAAATGCCTCTATATCAAAACTGCCCGGAATTGAGGGGAAGATCAAATTTGAGTCGGTTGATTTCCAATACAGAGAGAATGAATTGGTGCTTCAGGATTTCAATCTCGAGGTTCAGGCAGGAGAAACTCTCGCACTTGTAGGAGAAAGCGGTGCGGGAAAAAGCACCGTTGTGAATTTGGTTTGCCGATTTTATGAGCCCACTAAAGGACGTATCTTGGTCGATAGCATTGATTATCGAATGCGCCCCCAAAGCTGGTTACAATCCAAATTGGGCTATGTTCTTCAAACGCCCCATCTGTTTAGTGAATCTGTTATGGAGAATATTCGCTATGGCAAATTGGAAGCATCCGATGATGAAGTGATCGAGGCAGCCAAGCTGGCTGGAGCACACGATTTCATACTGAATCTAAAAGATGGCTATGCATCGGATGTGGGAACTTCGGGTGCGAAGTTGAGCGTGGGTGAGAAGCAGTTGATTTCCTTCGCGAGGGCAATCCTTGCCGATCCGGCGATTTTCGTGTTGGATGAGGCCACAAGCAGCGTAGACATTCAAACCGAGGAGGCGATTAGAAACGCCATACACAAGGTTTTGGAGGGGAGAACCAGTTTTGTAATTGCTCATAGACTTTCTACAGTTCGAGAGGCAGACAGAATTGTGATTCTTTCCAAAGGAAATATAATCGAAGAGGGTTCGCATGAAACGCTGATCCGACGTAGAGGGGCTTATTGGGAGCTTTATATGAAGCAGTTTAGAATGGAAAGCGAAGCGAAGCTGCTTGAGTAAGCTTCTTCATCGAGGATACCGAAGACTTCCTGTCAAACGAAGATAAAGGTTTGCTCCTGGCTCGCGACTTCTATATACACTTTGATTTCTACCTACTCTCACACTGCCTGATTTCTAATTAGCATCTTTGCCTGTTTTCTCACCATTTCTGTAGGGTATCTGAATCACCATTCGATCGCGGCACAAAAACGCGTTGGGGAAAAAATCACGGCATTCCTTTTGAAGCATCTTAAGTTCGTGATCGGTGTAACGGGGGCTGTAGTGAATAAGGCCCATCCTGCGGATGTTTCCTGCCTGGGCAGCCAATTGACCAGCTTGGCGCGCGGTAAGATGGCGCTTTTCAAAAGCCGCATCGGCAAGTTCTTCACAGAACATCGCCTCGCATATTAGCAAATCTGAACCGCTAATCTCGGAAGATATGGAATGGCGCCAAGCGGTATCGGTTACATAGGAGACCTTGCGGCCCTCTCGCGGAGGGCCCATTACCTGTTCCGGTTTTATGATTCTTCCATCTTCGAGCCTCACTTTCTCCCCCCTTTGCAGTTTACCCCATAGGGGACCTTTGGGAACTTTGATATCTTCAGCCTTTTCGGGAAGAAATACACCTGGTCTTGCATCTTCCTCAAAGGAATATCCAACACAAATCTTCGAATGACGCATTGGAAATGAACGTATTCTGTAACCCTCCTTTCGATAAATTTCCTGGGGAATATGAGGCTTGGCTATCTCTCGAATTTCAATCGGATAATTAATGTGCATATCTAAAACTCTGCGACTGGTTTCGATGTACTCCTTTATTTTCGGAGGTCCGATTATAACAAGTGATTCGCTTCGTTCTACTTGGGAACTTAGCATCAGAATACCTGGGAGGCCGGTTACATGATCGGCATGAGTATGACTAATCAGAATCACAGAGATTTTCTTCCATTTTAGACTGAGTTGGCGCAGACTGATCTGAGTGGCCTCACCGCAATCGAATAGAAATAGTTCTCCTTCTCGGCGTAGAAGCATAGAGGTTAGATTTCTGTTGGGAAGGGGCATCATGCCACCTGTGCCGATTATGAAGCTCTCCATATATCAGGGGAATGTAATGAATTTTTTCTTGGTTGGGAAGCAAAGCTATTTCTGTTTAAACTCCAAGATATGCCGCTCTCACCTCTTCATCTACTAAAAGAGCGTGAGCCGAATCAGTTTTAACTATCCTGCCATTTTGGAGCACATATCCCCTGTCGGCGATCTTCAAAGCCATATTAGCGTTCTGTTCAACAAGAAAGATGGTTTTCCCCTGTTCTTTGTTAATTCTGATGATGATTTCAAAAATCTGCTGCACAAGCAGTGGGGCGAGTCCAAGCGAGGGCTCATCGAGAAGAAGTATCCGCGGTCTTGCCATTAGAGCTCTACTTATCGCCAGCATTTGCTGTTCGCCGCCGGAGAGCGTGCCCCCTGTTTGGTTTTTACGCTTTGAGAGAATTGGAAAGAGATCGAAAACGTATTCGATATCATGTTTTCGCTCATTCTTACTGGAACGGAGATATGCCCCCATATCCAAATTCTCCATAACCGTAAGTGATGGGAACATGCGTCTTCCCTCGGGCACCTGACTCATTCCCATGCCAACAATTTCATGCGGCGACATGCCGGTGATATCAATTCCATCAAGTTCTATAGTTCCACTGCGCGGGGTTTCTATTCCACTAATGGTCATCAAAGCCGTGGACTTGCCAGCGCCATTTGCGCCAATAAGACAGATTATTTCGCCTCTATTCACCTCAAGACTGATACCCCTTAAAGCCTGAATATTTCCGTAATAGGTGTGTACTGAATCAAGCTTGAGCATATCCTACTCTCCTAGATAAGCCTTTATCACAGCTGGATTCGTCTTTATTTCGGCAGGAGTTCCTTCGGCAATCAGTTTTCCATAATCAAGAACATATATGCGTTCAGCAATACTCATCACCAGATTCATGTCGTGCTCAATCAGTAATATAGTTATTTTCTCCTCATAACGAATTCTGCTGATAAAGTAGTCGAGCCTTTTTGTCTCGGCTAGATTCATACCGGCCGCCGGCTCATCTAGAAGCAAGATTCGAGGCTCCGTTGCAATAGCACGGGCTATTTCCAGAAGACGCTGCGCACCATATGGAAGATTTGAGGCAATCTCGTTTGCATACCTCTCCAATTTGAGCTTTTTCAATATCTCCATGCTTGTATCGATAACGCCCAGTTCCTCTGCGCGTGTCTTTCTATCACGCAGTATTGAGCCCAGAATCCCCGCTCTTAGCCGTGGATGACGCCCTATCATCACATTCTCCAAGGCAGTCATGCTGTTAAACAGACGAATATTCTGAAAAGTACGAGCTAATCCCAGCCTAGTTATCTTATTGGGTTTGAGTCCGTTTATCTTTATAGACCTATTTTCGCTATCGTAAATCGCTATATCTCCCTCTGTAGGTCTATATAAACCCGTTAAACAGTTGAACAAGGTAGTTTTGCCCGCGCCATTTGGTCCAATAAGAGCGACTATCTCATCCGCATCGATGTGTATATTCACACGGTCAACCGCGCGAAGTCCTCCAAAGACCATTGAAAAATCTCTTATATCGAGAATGGTATGACTCATGAACTGCTCTTTGACTCTGCTTCGCCGACAATATAATGCTTTCTTAGTCTCGGAATGATTCCTCGCGGTCTGAATATGGGCATAAACACGAGGACAACTCCGAACATAAGCATCCTGTAGTCGGAGAGTGCACGGAAATACTCTGGAATCAAGACCACTATGAGGGCGCCGAGCATCACACCGGGAATCGATCCCATTCCACCTAGCACCACAGCAACAAGTATCATTACCGATTCCATTAAGGTGAAACTTCCTGGATTAACATAAGTAGTTTTCGCAGCCAGAATAACACCAACTATTCCGGCCCAAATCGCCCCCAAGGCAAAGGTGATGAGCTTATTCTTTGTAAGATCGATTCCCATAGACTGTGCCGCTATTTCATCATCTCTCATGGCCTCAAGTGCTCTGCCTATTCTGGAATCCTCAAGACGCCGAACTACAAAAATGGTGAAAACTAACAACACCACGCAGATGTAAAATAAGTAATTCGTGGCTCCTCGAAGAGATAACTCATTTACAAAAGCCGGACGCGGGATTTGAGCAATTCCCTCGGCCCCTTTGGTGAAATCCGATAGATTCAGAAGCAAAAGTCTGACTATCTCCCCCAATGCCAGGGTAACTATTGCAAGGTAATCACCCCTTAGCCGCAGTACGGGGAAGCCGATAAGTATGCCAAAAAGCGCGCCTGAAATGGCGCCAAGCGGCAGAGCAATCCAGAACTGAATCCCCCAATAGAGATACATAAGAGCATAATTATAGGCTCCCATGGCATAGAATGCCGCGTAGCCCAGATGCAGCAGTCCCCCATAGCCAATAACGATATTCAATCCAAGCCCTAGAACAACGAACATCAGAGCACTTGTGATTATGCCAACCTGGTAAAGATTCACTATCCATGGGAAACCGATAACAAACAGCAAAGTGATGGTAAGAACACCTGCTCTTGTCTCCTTCTTACTCCATAAAAAGTCAACAATTCTCCTTCCCCTGCCGGAATTCAGCTTCGAAATCTTATCGCGGCGGGATATGAAGTAGCTCCAAATCCATGAGATAACGAAGGTTCCGATGCCAATCCATAGCAAATTCATCCAGCGCCAAGTCACCGAGAATTCTTTTAGATCTACCTTGATAACCATTATCGGGAAGGTTAAAAGCATCATCCAGAGCGCATTGAGAAAAGAATTTCTTAGTTTCTTGAGAAAACTTGTCATCAAACCTTTTCCACCTCGCTGCTACCGAGCAGACCGGAGGGTTTGAAAGTTAAAATGACTATGAGGATTACAAAGGCAAATGCGTCTTCATAGGCACTGGCGATATAGCCAGCACCGAAACTTTCAGCCATACCAAGCACTAAACTACCCAATACCGCCCCTGGTATATTCCCAATTCCTCCGAGCACCGCTGCTACAAAGGCTTTTATACCTGCCAAGAAGCCGATATAGAAGTTTATCTGACCCATGTGGTTTGCAATCAGAACTCCTCCAATTGCCGCGGTCACCGAGCCAATAATAAACGTGAAAGTTGCCACCCTATTCATATCTATTCCAACCAGCTGGGCCATAATCCTATCCTGAGATGCCGCCCTCATAGCCTTCCCCATCTTAGTGAATCTTATCAGCAGAGTCAGTATAATCATCACGATTACGGTAGTAATCAGTATGGTCAGCTGAGTAGTAGTGATTATCGACTTCCCAGGGGCCAACAGGGAGAAGTCAGGGATCATTGAACGAAATGGAAGGAAATCGGATGTTTGCGCCAAACGGACATAGTTTTGGAGTACCAGTGACATGCCTATGGCACTTATCAGCACGGTAAGTCTGGGCGCCCGCCTGAGGGGACGGTAGGCAATTCGTTCCATTGTAACACCATGAGCGGCGGAGAAAAGCATCGCGGCAAGCAAGGATATGATAAAAATCATAAGCGGAGCCAGATCTGTTGTAATTTGCAGCACACCTCCCACGATGAGGGCGGTGAAAGCGCCAATCATATAAATCTCACCGTGGGCGAAATTGATTAGTTTGAAAACGCCATAAACCAGCGTATAGCCGAGGGCTATTAGAGCATAGATGCTACCTTTGGTAAGCCCGGCAAGTAAAAGCTTTAAGAAGTACTCCAACTAGCAACTCCTAGGACAGTTTTCAACGCAAAACTGCTTCAGAAGAAGTGAAATCACCCCCCAGGGGCGGCTATTCGCCAACCCCTCTCCTTGGGCGATTTAGATGTTTTACATCTCTACATACTCACCGTTTTGAACCTGAAAGACCGAAAATCCCACACCCGTTGCATCACCCTTGGCATCGAAGCTGATATTGCCGAGCGGCGTATCGACATAGCTTGCGCGCAGAGCATCCATTATTTCTTGTCCGTCAGTGCTATTTGCATTTTCTATAGCTGTAAGAAGCGCAATAGCGGCGGCATATGCATTGATGAAAAACGCCCCCGGTTCTTCTCCATAAACAGATTTATGCTTTGCAATAGCTTCTTGGCTCATGGGATTACTCGATGTATCCATGGGACCGGATGCATAGACTCCCTCGGAGTCCTCTCCAGCAACTTCTATGAAGGTGTTGTCCTTTACTCCGTCATCGGAGACAAAAGGAATATCCAGGCCCATACGAGCCATCTGCTGAACCAGTTTCGAAGCCTCGGGATGATACCCGCCGTACACTAGTACTTGAGCATTTGACCTGGCAACCTTGCTCAACACGGCCGAATAATCCACGGCTCCTTCAGTAATTCCCTCATAGAGCACCACCTCAGCGCCCCGGTTCTTAAGATAGCTCACCGTAAAATCCGCGAAACCCTTTCCATAATCCTGTCTATCATGAAGCACGGCAATCGATGTCAAACCGAGTTCATTAATTATGAAGTCCGATACTGTTAGGGCCTGGGCATCGTCTGGAGCGATAGTTCGGAAAAAATTCGGATAGTCTCCGCTCTGAGTTAGTGGCGGATTAGTAGCCGAGGGGCTGATCGCTGGAATTCCGGCCTCATTGTAGATTCCTAGAGCGCTTTTTGTCGCTCCGGAGCAAATATGGCCGATAACAGCTATCGCGCCCTTTCCTACAACCAGGGCAGCACTATTTGCCGCAATTTCGGGCTTGCATACATCATCTTCGACAATGAGTTCAATCTGCCTCCCCAATAAACCGCCTTCTTCATTCCAATCTGCAACAACTAGCTCAGCAGCTTTGATTGTTGGAATGCCATAGGATGCGAGATCTCCCGAGTGAACTCCAACAACCGCAATTTTGATTGTCTCATCGCCGCCATTAGCAAAAAGCGCGGCACTCAAAAAAATCAGAGTCAGAATCGAAATAGTTTTTTTCATTTAGCATTTCCCCCTTAATATAGAAAACCTGAACTCTTAGGCGCTTTTATAACCTATATGGCAAATCTTTGTAAATCGCAGTTATAACATAAATTCCCCACTGCCAAGAGCTATGATTTGCCTTACCGCAGCAGTTAGATATCACGGGAAACTAAAAAATAGAGCCAAAAGGACAGCTCATAAGAACTCACATATCAAACCTTACCTAAGCAAAAAGCGTTAGCTGATAGACGTGATGAGATTCAAAAAACTGGGCGGCAATGTTTTGTGCCAAGTCGAACAGAGGAGCTAAACAAATTTTGTATCAAGCCTCGTATTCTGAAGATCGCGCCCTTCTCGACTAGTGGAAGTGGAGATTGGATTGTCCAAACTCCTTGAAAACGTTATTGTGATCAACGATAGTGCAGCCATAGGAGGCCGAATGCCCGCAACTTTCGTAGATCCCGATCCGGACGAGACTCGGGACTGGCTCGACTCGCTTGAAGGCATAATAAATACCGAAGGAAGGGGAAAGGCAACTTACCTTCTCCGTGAACTAAATAACAAGATAAGAGAAAAAGGTATTCGCCCGCCGGATACCACCATCTCGCCCTACGCTAATACGATAAGCCCCCATATGGCGGAAAAAATCCCGAAAGACAGCCTTATTGCGATGAAAGTGGCCGCCTATGTCCGCTGGAATGCAATGGCAATGGTTGCCAAGGCGAACAAAAACCTCGATGCCCTGGGTGGTCATATAGCGAGTTACGCTTCCTCGGCCACACTCTATGAAGTCGGTTTCAATTGGTTTTTCAAGGGCTACGATGCCCAGCATGGTCCGGATTTCATATTCTACCAAGGCCATTGTTCTCCCGGAATGTATGCAAGAGCCTTCGTGGAAGGAAGGCTTGATGAGAAACATCTGAATAACTTCCGTCGCGAGGTGGATGGAAAGGGCCTATCTTCCTATCCTCACCCGTTTTTGATGCCCGACTTCTGGCAATTCCCGACTGTATCGATGGGACTGGGCCCATTAATGGCCATATATCAGGCGCGATTCATGAAATATATGGAAGCTCATGGGCATATAAGCATCGGTGATAGAAAGGTATGGGCCTTCGTTGGTGATGGAGAAACTGACGAGCCGGAAAGTTTGGGCGCCCTTAGTCTGGCCGCCCGCGAGAAGCTGGACAACTTGATATTCGTTATCAACTGCAATCTGCAGAGGCTCGACGGTCCGGTTCGGGGAAACGGAAGAATTATTGATGAACTCGAGGGAGCCTTTAACGGAGCGGGCTGGGATGTCATCAAGGTTATCTGGGGCAGCGAATGGGATGAATTAATACAGAAGGATGCCGATGGAGTGTTGCTGAAGAAATTTTCTTCCATGGTGGATGGCGAATTTCAAGATCTTCGCTCCAAGGGTCCAAAGCATCTAAGGAAAACCTTTTTTGAATCCGATCCGTTGATTGCCGAAATGGTTAAGGACATGAGCGATAGGGATCTTTGGCAAATGACGAGGGGAGGTCACGATCCGAGGAAAATCTACGCGGCTTTCGCCAAGGCCACTAAGGCAGAGAATGTTCCAACAGTGATTTTGGCAAAAACCGTAAAAGGCTATGGCATGGGTAAGGCCGGTGAGGCTTCAATGAGAACTCACAGCCAGAAAAAAATGGATATCGATTCCTTAATCGAATTCCGCGACCGATTCAAAGTACCTCTGGAAGACAGTGAACTTGAAAAATTGCCTTTTATCAGACCAACCGAAGATTCCAAGGAGTTGAGATTCATAAGAAGGCAGAGGAAGAAATTAGGCGGGCCAATACCATCTCGAAGATTCGATGCTAACCCGCTAGATATCCCACCGATAGGCGATGCCATATTCAAGAACGCTCTTGAAAGCTCCAAGAACCGCGAGGTATCAACCACCAACTCCTTTGTAAGACTGCTCTCCGGGCTTGCGAGGCACAAGGAGCTAGGGAAGCACATAGTTCCAATCATCCCGGATGAGGCAAGAACCTTCGGCATGGAAGGAATGTTCAGGCAGTTGGGCATATATGCTCCATCGGGCCAACTATACAAACCTCAGGATGCCGGGAACATGATGTGGTACAGGGAATCCGAGAAAGGCAAGATTCTGGAAGAGGGGATTACAGAGGCTGGAGCTTTTTCATCCTGGTTGGCTGCCGGCACTGCCGGCTCGAATTATGGAATACCTATGATTCCCTTCTACATATATTACTCGATGTTCGGATTTCAAAGAATAGGCGATCTGGCTTGGGCGGCGGGAGACATACATGCTCGCGGCTTTCTTATCGGCGCCACATCCGGCCGAACCACTTTAAATGGCGAGGGATTACAGCATCAAGATGGGCATGGCCTACTTCTGGCTACCACCTACCCAACCTGCCGTGCTTATGATCCCGCCTTCGTATACGAAATGGCTATTATCATTAGAAACGGGCTTCATGAAATGTTCGCGAAGCGAAAAAATCTTTTCTATTATATCACTGTGACTAACGAGAACTATGTTCAGCCATCACTGCCCGAAGGAGTTGAGGAGGGCATAATTAGAGGCGCCTACCTCTTTCGAAAAGCTTCAGAGGGAGAAGAACCAATTGTTCAGCTTATGGGTTCAGGCGCCATATTCCGGGAAGTGATCGAGGCGGCTAGGCTCTTAGAAGCAGACTGGCAGGTTCGTGCCGACCTCTGGAGTGTTCCGGGAGTCAATCAGCTAAGCAGAGATGGCCTGGAATGCGAGAGAATTCGCTTGTTGAAACCGGAGAAAGAACCCCCAAAACCATATCTGACAAGAATCATCGAAAAGCACAAAGGGCCGGCTATTTTTTCATCTGATTATTTGAGAGCCTATGCGGAGCAGATAAGACGATTGATTCCAAATAGGCTCACCGTACTTGGCACTGATGGCTACGGTCGATCCGATAGCAGGGGAAGGCTTCGGGATTTTTTTGAAGTCGATAGACGTTGGATAACCCTTGCCGCTCTCAAATCCCTGGTTGAGGAAGGTACATTGAAAGGCCATGTGATCGCTGAGGCTATTTCAAAGTACAAAATCGATGTTAAAAAATCCAACCCCCTAGTAAACTGAAGTTAGAGGAAAAAATGGCTGAAATACGGATTCCAAATCTTGATGAAGGCGCTAAGGACATGGAGGTTGTCGAGGTCTACGCCCATGTGGGCGATGTTGTGGAAAAAGAAACTCCTCTTATTTCTCTCGAAGGCGATAAGGCGGTTATGGATGTGCCATCGCCGGTCTCAGGGACAATTACCGAGATAAAGGTGAAAGAAGGCGATACCGTGAATCCCGGAGATCTTATCGCAGTCGCGGAATCAAGCGGCTCTGATTCGAAGCAGGAGCGACCTGCCAAGATTGATTCCGTTCCGGACGAATCAGAAGAAGTGGATGCGAAGCAGATTTCACTGCCGAAGAATGTCGAGGCTCTCCACGAACCGGGGGAACTTGCCGAGACAGAAATCCCCGCCGCAGATGCAGAACTGGATGGCGTTCAAGAAATGGGCACTAAATACCATGCCACTCCATCTGTCAGAGCGCTTGCCAGAGAACTGGGAGTATCCTTGGCCCAAGTCAGCGGCACCGGACCAAAGGGACGAATAACCCGCGAAGACCTCAGTTACCATGTAAAAAGGGTTATGAGCGGGGTCTTGAACCGCTCAGAAGGTAGCTTCACGTTACCGCCAATTCCAAGTGCGGATTATTCAGCATTTGGGGAAACAGAGACAGAAGAACTGAGCCGAATCAAAAAAATATCCGGCCCACACCTTCATCGGAACTGGATTGGCATACCTCACGTCACTCAGTTCGAAAGCGCGGATATCACCGACCTTGAGGCTTTCCGCAAGGAGCTTAACATCGAGATTTCTAGAAGCGAGGGAATAAAAAAAATAAGTCCTCTAATCTTCATAATCAAAGCCACGGTTCAGGCTCTCAAAAGCTTTCCGGATTTCAACAGCTCCTTGAGCTCGGATGGCAGGCGTATAATCCGCAAAAAATACATCAATATCGGTGTGGCCGTGGACACTCCGGGGGGGTTGCTTGTACCAGTGATAAAAAACGCGAGCGATGCAAACATCCTTGAAATAGCAGAAAGGCTTGCCGAACTTAGCCAGCGAGCCAGAGAAGGGAAATTGAAGAGAGACGAGATGTCTGGAGGAACCTTCACCATTTCCAGTCTAGGAGGAATCGGAGGAACTTATTTCACACCGATAATCAATGCCCCTGAAGTCGCAATACTCGGAATATCAAGGAGCAAAATGAGGCCCATGTGGAATGGATCGGCATTCAATGCACGTCTGATTCTGCCCTTCTCACTCTCATACGACCACAGAGTGATCGATGGAGCCGCCGGCGCTCGTTTTACAAGTCATCTCTCAAACTTGCTAGGCGACATGCGCCGAGTACTACTTTAAATTCCTGGAGTAAATATGAATGAATCAATCAGCTGCGATCTGGCAGTTCTAGGTGCCGGCCCCGGGGGATATAGCGCGGCATTCAGGGCCGCCGACTTGGGCAAGAAAGTCATACTCATCGAAAGGGAAGAGAAACTCGGGGGAGTTTGCCTCAATGTCGGCTGTATCCCATCAAAAACCCTTTTACACGCCTCGGAGATTATCTCGGATTCGAAGAACCTGGAATCCTACGGACTAAAATTCCCCCCTCCGGAGATTGATATCGATAGACTCAGAACAAAGAAGAACGAGATTGTCGATAGGCTAACCCGAGGTCTTAGAAGCTTGGCGAAGGCCCGCAATGTTAGGATTCTTAGTGGAACGGGTAGATTTACTAGCCCAAAAACCATCACTGTCGACCTCGCGGGCAAAATCACCTCTGTCGATTTTGAGCAGGCGATTATCGCCGTGGGATCAAAACCTATAACGCTGCAATCTTTACCCAAGAACGATGAAATAATCTGGGATTCAACCAAGGCCTTGGAATTGCCTTTCATCCCTAAAAGGCTTGCAATACTTGGCGGCGGAGTCATTGGACTGGAATTGGCCCAGGTTTACTGGGCTCTGGGATCGGAGATAACGATAATCGAGATGCTAAACCAGCTAATTCCCCCCGCCGATGCAGATCTTGTTCATCAATTATCCGAGGAATTGAAACTTAGATACAAGGCCATACACACATCCACAAAACTAACGGGGATAAGACGCCAGAAGGAGTCTCTTATCATAAACCTCGAGGGTAAAAGAGCACCAAGCACAATCGAGGTTGATGCCCTTTTAGTTTCCGTTGGTCGCAGCCCAAATGGGAAGGGAATTGGAGCCGAGGGCATCGGAGTTTTAGTGGATGAGAAGGGCTTCATCCCTGTCAATAGACGACAGGAAACCAATGTTCCTGGAATATACGCAATCGGAGATGTGGCCGGTAATCCCATGCTGGCTCACAAGGCGGCATACGAGGGCAAAATAGCCGCCGAGACAATATCAGGATTGAAAAACGCCAATACAGCAATGACAATCCCCTCGGTTGCCTACACCGATCCCGAAATCGCATGGACCGGATATACAGAGAAGCAGGCGAAGACAGAGGGCATAGCCTATACAGGAGGGGCCTTCCCCTGGGTGGCCAGCGGAAGAGCACTCTCAGCGGATAAGAGCAGGGGTAGCACGAAGGTTCTGTTCGATAAGAATACGGGGCGACTTATCGGCGCGGGTATAGTGGGCGCTCGTGCGGGCGATATCATCGCCGAGGCCACTCTCGCGATTGAGATGGGCGCTGATGCCGCTGACATCAGCGGGGTTATACATCCCCACCCCACCTTCGCGGAAACCCTGATGCAGGCAACGGAAATGGCAGAGGGAACAATTATAGATATCATGGCTACAAAGAAGTAGCCAAGGGGGGAGCAAAACCGTGAAAGAGAATAAGATGCTCGAAGCTTGCAACTCAAATTTGATGCTTGTATCACCCACTGGAGTCTCAAGTTCCGCGATACAAAATAATCCTCGGCAAAGCTCGGACGGAACTCCTTTGGTGTCTTTTCTTATTCCCATGTACAATGCCGAGAAAACAGTTGAATCGGCAATGGAAAGTGTGCAGAGGCAAACCTACTCCAATTTGGAAATTATCTGCATCGACGATGGCTCAGATGATGCAACTTTCTCCATAGTTAAGCGTAGGGCCAAACTTGATAAACGCATAAAGCTACATAGCCACGAGCATAAAGGGATTACTCAAACCCTCAACAGAGCCATCGAGCTTTCCCACGGTAAATACCTGGCAAGGATGGATGCCGACGATATCACTTCTTTAGACAGAATAGAGAAGCAAGTCAGCTACATGGAATCGAATCCTGATATCGTTGCCAGCGGCAGCGCTCTTGTGGAATTCGGCGAAAAAGGTAATTCGAAATTTTGCGTAAGAAAGCTTCTAAATCGCGAGGTTTTCATGTTTTACCAGCTCCGCGGCACAGCCATTTGTCACCCAACGTTAATTATTCGCCGCGAGGTGCTGTTGGAAAACAATATAAGGTACGAAGAGGGCTACACTCACGCCGAGGACTATAAGTTTCTTTTCGATTTGTCCCAGGTCGGTAAATTGGTCAATATACCTGATGTTTTGCATTATTATCGACGTCATGCAAATCAAGTTAGCGCAAAATACTCTGAACAGCAGAAGAGAGCTGCTTCCAAAATCCGAGCAGAAATCTACAAATTCCTATGCGAGAAGTTTGAACTAAATCTGGCGACCGATAATCCCAGAGAATTGCGTCGTAAAATACCTAGACATCATGATGCAATCTGGCCATTCCTAGGGCATACAATCACTCAGAATGAAAATTTGACAATTCTTAGAAAACTGAGACTGGTTTTGTTTACTCATCTTAGATTAACAGCGAAACCAAGGATGATTCTTCGAATTCTAAAAAAAGCAGTTTCGAATAGGCTCTATCGATATTTCAAATACCACTAATCGCGCGGGTTTTTCAGTCCGTTAATTGTTTTCTCCTTCTAGTCGACTCTATGTATTTACGAAGCTTTCCACGCCACCTAGTGCCTGAAATGCCGACGTTCAGTTATAGCCATTGCAATGCCGAATTCATCGCATGCGGAAATAACTTCTTGGTCACGAATGGAGCCGCCGGGTTGAACTATAGCTCCCACTCTCGCGGATCCAGCAATGCGGATAACATCATCGAAGGGGAAGAAAGCATCAGATGCAATAACGGCTCCTTGAAGCTCTCTTCTCTTCAGTGCGAGTTCAACCGCGCCAATCCGATTGGGCTGACCTGTTCCGATGCCGAGCGTTTTCTTTCCCGCGGCAACCACGATTCCATTCGATTTCACGTGTTTGGCCACCTTCAGCGCAAAGGACAAATCCTTTATCTGATCATCTGTCGGCTTCGTCCTCGTCGGATATATCCATTCCTTAACGGGCTTGAATTCACTATCGATTTCCTGAAAACAAATACCCCCATCGACGGAGATAGCTTCCCATCTATCTTTGGGCGGCCGTTTAACAGTGATAACCCTCAAATTCCTTCTTTGTTTGAAGATTTCCAGCGCTTCTGGGCTTATTTCTGGCGCGGTAACAAGTTCCAGAAAATGTGAGACTAGAGAGGATGCGGTTTTCTCATCCAATAAATCATTAAAGGACACTATCCCTCCAAACAGAGATAGTGAATCGGCCGCCCATGTCTTATTCCAGGCATCAAGAGTCGATACTCCAAGAGCAGCCGCACAGGGCGCAGCATGTTTGACTCCAACGCAGGCAGTTTCCTTGAATTCGGAAACGGCCCGCCAAGCAGCATCGAGATCTCTTAGATTATTTAAACTCAAGGCCTTTCCCTGATGCTGAATGAAATCGCTGAGCGCCCCAAAGTTGGAAATTGCAACAGGCAGATACCATGCTGCTCTCTGATGTGGATTTTCACCGTAGCGAAGATCGATTGTCTTCTTATAGGCTAGTTCAAGCCTATCGGGCAAATCGCCGTCTCTAGAGACAGCGGCATTCATCGAAGATGTACGAAGATCCAGAACATTCTCCTGGGCCACGGCATCCTGCTCATTCTTCAGAAAACTTGCCGCAATCACGCCATCATAGACGCTGCAGAGGGCGAAAGCCTTTCCGGCCAGCCGCCTTCGAGTTGAAATGCAAAGTCCACCATTCTCCCGCCACTCATCCATTATCGAGGCATATTCGTTCGGCTCAGATACTACAACTACATCGCTGTAGTTTTTAGCGGCGGCTCGAATAATGGCAGATCCGCCAATGTCTATGAAATCTGCAATATCCTCAATCGGCTCCTTCGCCTTCTTTGCAAAGGGATAGAGATTCACTACAACGACATCGATCGTATCGATCTGACTCTGCTTCAAAAACTCCATGTCCTGCTTGTTCTTTCTTCGGGCAAGAAGGCCACCGTGGATTTTAGGGTGCAGAGTCTTTACTCGTCCATTTAAGATTTCATCCGCTCCGGTGTACTTGGAAACTTCGTTTGCCTTTAGTCCCGCCTCCATAAGCACCGCGAAAGTTCCTCCTGTTGAGATTATTGAATGCCCGGTTTCTATAAGGAAGCGCGCAAAATCCACTATTCCGATTTTGTCATATACACTAAGCAGCGCGGTTTTTTTCATTTGTGCCCTATGATGAGATTTTTTCTCTTGGCTGTCGAGATAAAACGGAATCGTTCCACGCCTCTCAAACCGATTTGATTGCCAAACAGAACTCCTAACATCGAAATCCCGCTTCCACGCTTGCTCAATAAGAAGAACTTGCTTTCCTTTAGATTTCCAATGTGAATATCACCTTAGATACAGGGGATGAGGATTTAGGCTGGCAGGCAGGAAACCTGAATCCCCCTCCTAGTCAACTCTATGCCTCATTTAATCGACTAGATATGGATAGGATTTCTCATCTATTACTAAACCAGCATCAGATCAATTTCGCTCAAGTGCGAAGCATATTCAAATCGGGATCGAAGCTGATTATGCAGTTTGATGCGATGAGTAATTTAATCTTCATCTGGCAAAAAAGCAATCTCATACATAATATTGAGTAATTAATCTGACCTTGGGGCTTATGCATAGGCCAACAATGCTGTATAAGTTTCAATGCTGTTATAAATCAAGAAAGGAGTTATGAGAATGAAAAAGTTAGTTTTTATTTTGCTGTCTCTAGCGGCAATAATTTCCCCGGTATTTGCCGGAGGAGATTCCGATTCGGATAAGGTATATGTTTTTGCATCGGATGCAACCTGGCCGCCGATGGAATACGTCGATGATAATGGTGAGATAATTGGATTCGATATGGACTTGCTTGCTGCCATAGCTGAATCGGCGGATTTCAAGTACGAAGTTCTGAATACCGGATGGGACGGCATTTTTGCCGGACTTGCAAATGGTTCGTATGACGCAATAATCAGCTCTGTCACGATTACAGAAGAACGCAAGAAAAATATGAATTTCACAATTCCATATGTCAATGCTGGCCAAATTCTGATTGTGCGGAACGAGTATTCAGGCGGATCCAAACTTGAGGACTTCGCGGGAAAGAAAATAGGTGTTCAACAGGGAACTACCGGAGATTTTGCCGTTGAAGAAATTGCCGCAATTGACAGACGTGCATATGACGATGTGGGTTTGGCTATTGAAGATCTTGCGAATGGAAATATTGATGCCGTGGTTTGCGATTCTGTTACAGCAGTTGATTTTGCCGTGGCAAATGAGAATTACAGTGAGAAACTGAAGATTCTTGGCGAACCATTCACCGAAGAGCAGTATGGAATAGCTGTCTCGAAAGTTAACGAGGATCTACTTGCTCTTCTGAATACCGGACTTGCTCAGATACTTGCCGATGGAACTCAAGCCGAGTTGGTAAATAAGTGGCTTCGGTAGATAAACTGCCCAAGTTGGAGATGACCGACGGTGTTCTTTTGCCTACTAAGAACAATCGTTGGATAATCGACTCTTGGCGGATAACCATTGCTGCCGCGTTTTTGGCCATCCTCTGGCTGACACTGTTCATAGGAGATCCATATGAACAGATCTTCAAGGTAATTATCAAAGGAATTCCCCTCACCTTCGGGATTACAGCAGGAGCGATTTTGGGATCAATTGCCCTGGGGCTTTTCACCAGCCTGGGCCAAATCTCGCGGCAGCGAGTAATCAATCTGTTTGCCGGTGTTTATGTCGAGCTCATCCGGGGAATTCCTCTTCTTGTTCAGTTGATTTTCATTTACTTTGCCTTGGGAAAATTCTTTCGTTTGGATGGGCTTCCAGCCGCCATTATCGCGCTGTCGATTTGCTATGGGGCATATATGGGAGAAATCTTCCGGGCAGGAATCCAATCGATTCCAAAAGGACAAATGGAGGCTGCATTAGCACTTGGTTTTTCTCGGTCCCAGGCCATGAGGTTGATTATTCTGCCTCAGACTGTAAAAGTTATTCTCCCCGCGATAGGGAATGAGTTTATTGCGATGCTAAAAGATTCATCTTTAGTTTCAGTTATAGCGCTCCGCGATATCCTCAGGCGTGGTCGGGAGCATGTGGCCCGAACTTTCCTTTCTTTGGAAACCTATGCTCTTGTTGCGCTTGTTTATTTAGTTTTCACTTTGGTGTTTTCGAAGCTTGTGGCAATGGTGGAAGACAGGATGAAAATGCATGAGTAAGAGAAGAGTGATGGTGGATGTTAGAGAGGCAAGAAAGTCTTTTGGCGATGTCCGAGCCCTCAGGGGAGTCAATCTGACTGTTAGCGAAGGTGAGGTGGTTCTTGTAATCGGGCCCTCAGGATCTGGGAAAAGCACACTGCTACGCTGCGTCAATAGACTTGAATCACTAAGCGGCGGTCAGATTATTATCAATGGCAATCTCCTTAACGGATCCAATGCCGATATCAGAAAGATTCGAGAAGAGACAGGAATGGTGTTTCAGGATTTCAATCTTTTCCCACATAAAAGCGTTCTTGATAACATCAGTCTCGCGCCTATTAAGGTGAAAAAAATGACGGTGCGCTTAGCGCATGCCAAAGCTCGCGAACTACTAGTTCGAGTCGGGCTTGGAGACAAGGAAGCAAGTTTTCCAAACCAGCTCTCTGGAGGACAGAAACAGCGAGTTGCAATCGCCAGGGCCTTGGCCATGGAACCAATGATTATGCTCTTTGATGAACCAACCAGTTCATTGGATCCCGAAATGATCAAGGAGGTTCTAGATGTTATGCTCGGTTTGGCAAGGGGAGGGATGACTATGATGGTGGCCTCTCATGAAATGGGTTTTGCGCGAGCTGCCGCGGATAGAGTTATTTTCATGGATAATGGAGAGATTGTTGAAAGCGGAGAACCAGAACTGATATTTACCAATCCAAAAGAATCACGAACCAAGGAATTTCTAGAGCATATTCTTTAAGCGGCAAACCCATCGATCTGGATTCTCTTTATTACATCGCTTCTTGATCACTTTGGAGCTTAATTGCCTAAAAGAAGCTAGAAAGGAGCATAAGACTAATTGTTCAAAGAATTTAGAACACTAAAACCATATCTTATTTCATATAGGCGACTCTATATCTTCGGACTCACTTTTCTAGTGCTAACCGATTTTGGACAGATTGTTATTCCAAGGCTAATGGGCAGATCCGTTGATTTAATCGCATTTGGCAACGGGAATAGGATCGGAATTCTGGCTCTAACCATCATGGGTTTGGCTATTTTGGTTGCGGTGGGTCGTTATGGATGGAGAAGTTATATCTTAGGAGCCGCAAGGCGCATCGAGAACGATCTACGCAGATGTCTCTATGACAAACTGCTGTTGCTATCCGAGAACTTCTACGGGAAACATAAGGTGGGCGATTTGATGGCTCGGGCAACAAACGATGTTCAATCCATCAGAATGGCAACCGGAATGGCCCTAATTGCTTTTGTAGACGGAATCTTTATGACCCTGGTTATTCTGATGGCATTGTTCATCGGATATGGTAAGCTCGGTTTTTTTATCGTAATCCCACTGCCATTTATCACTGTTGCGGCTATTTTCTTCGGACGACTTCTTGGACCTCTTTTTTACAAGGTTCAAGAAAGCTTCGCAAGAATCAGTGAACATGTTCGAGAAACTCTTGCCGGCATTCGAGTTCTTAAATCCTTGACAAGAGAGGAACACGCGCTAAAAACCTTCTCTGAAATAAATTTCAATTACGGGCATGCGAACATTTCCCTAGCTAGACTTTGGGGAGTTCTTTTCCCGGCACTAGGTTTTATCGCCGGACTTATGATTCTGATTCTTCTCTATTTTGGAGGCCAAGGAATAATTCGTGAGCAATTTAGTCCAGGTGATTTTTTGGCGGCGCTTGCCTACTTGGGAATGCTGCTCTGGCCAGCCATGGGAGCTGGTTGGGTAGTCAACATGATACAACGAGGAACTGCTTCGATGAGGAGAATAAATTCAATCCTCAATGAGACTCCAGATATAGAAGATCTCCCGGAAGCCTCTGATGATCCGCCTTCAGGATCGCTCGTATTTCGGTCTCTGCGATTTTCCTATGACAGGCGAGATGAAGTATTAAGTGATGTCAGTTTTGTAGTGAATCAGGGCTCTTCCACCGGCCTACTTGGCAGAACCGGATCGGGGAAAACAACGCTGATTAAATTGATTTCAAGAATTCTTGATCCGCCTGCCGGCAGTGTTCTAATCGGAGGACGGGATATAAGGAAAATCAAAATGTGTAGATTGAGATCGATTCTTGGAATAGTGCCGCAAGATGTTTTTCTGTTTTCTGAGAGTATCAAAGACAACATAGTTTTCGCCAACCCTGATGCAACAGAAGACATGATTGATCAAGCAATTGATATAGCGGGGCTTTCATCGGATCTGCCTTATTTCCCGGACGCATTGGAAACCGTGATTGGCGAAAAGGGTGTACTCCTATCAGGTGGGCAAAAACAACGTATAGCCATAGCCCGGGCTTTAATCAGCAACCCGGAAATTCTGATTCTTGATGATGCACTCTCGGCAGTAGATGCGGATACGGAGGAAAGAATCCTTAAAAAACTCTTCAAAGAGCGGCAAGACAAGTTAACTCTGATGATATCTCATCGAGTTTCGGCGCTATCATACTGCGATACATGCGTTGTACTTGAGGACGGCAGAATAAGCGCTTCGGGAATCCACGAGGAATTAATCACAGATGGCGGTCTTTACCAGAGAATCGCGGAATTGCAAAGCCTAAGAGCATCAAAGAAGGAAGAAAGTGACTAAACCTGCGGATGAGGTGAAATACGCTTACTCAACAAAGACCATGAGACGCCTGCTTACTTATCTTAAACCATATAAATCCGCTTCCGCGTTGACAATGCTTGCACTGATAATTGCGACTGGAGCCGAACTTTATCTTCCAGTGATTCTTAGGAAGACTCTAGATGAAAACCTTCTGCGCCGCGAAAAACGGATTACTCTCCGATACCTACACGAAGCACGTGAAGATTCTTCAATGCCTCCTAAGAAGCTTGCCCAATCTCTTATGCAAAATGGAGTGGAAATTGATGAGAGTCTATTTGTGAGTTCCCGATTACTATCGGGTCTTAGTGGAAAAGATCGCAATTCTGCAGTGCTTGCCGGCTGGCTGGATTACGATGATTGGTATCTCATCCTAGATCCTGATGATGCTTCCTTGGAGGTAATAGATAGAAATTCGCATTTGTTCCTCGGTGATAATCAAAGTTCAAATTACGCTATCCGAATTACAGATAGGAATAAGCTTCCCATGGCAGACCTACTAACCCTGCGATCAAGTGATATCGCGAGATTGAAATCAAGTGCACTTCAATACTTACTGCTGCTTCTTGTAATTCTTTTATTCAGTTTTGCCCAGGTGTATCTGGCTTCTTGGATTGGCCAGAAAACAATGGCAGATATTCGTCAGGAACTTCTTTCACACCTGTTAAGACAATCCCTCCATTATCTGGAGAGAAGTCCGGTAGGCAGCTTCGTGTCTCGAATCGCCAACGATGTCGAAACAATCAATGAGTTTTTTACGAATGTAACGATTTCATTCATGAAAGACGGAGCAATAATGATAGGCGTATTTATCGTTCTTTTCTTACTAGATAGCCATTTGGCGCTGATTGCCTTAGGCACATCGATTCCTATATTAGTACTCTTCACGGTTTTCCAAAAGAATATGAGGCGAGCTTTCCGTCAGGTTAGAGCAAAAGTGAGTTCTGTAAACTCATATCTGTCGGAAAAATTAGCCGGCATGTCTACAGTACAACTGTTTAATGCACAGAACCGCAGCCGTATGGAATTTATTGAGAAAGGTAACGATTTACTTGGTGCGGAGCTCAAACAGATCAGAATAATGGCAGTATTTCGCCCTATTGTCGATCTCATGGCATCGATAGTTGTTGCTCTTATAATCTGGTATTTCTCGGGACTCCATAGCAAGGATCTGATTAGTCTGGGCGTGCTCATCGCATTTATCGAGTTGATCAGGAAATTTTTCCAACCGGTCAAGGATATTGCGGAGAAATTCAACATTCTTCAATCGGCAGTAGCGGGCGGTGAAAGAATTTTTGACATGATAGACACTGTTAATCGCATTGAAGATGAGAATAGCTTAACCACTATGGCACTTAACGGAGAAATAAGATTTGAGAATGTTCATTTCTCCTATATCCCGGGTGAACCGGTAATAAAGGGACTGAGCTTCCAAATCCGAAACGGTCAAACAGTGGGAGTAGTAGGCGCAACAGGCTCTGGTAAAACTACAATAGCAAATCTTATAACGCGACTTTGGGAACCCGACGAGGGACGAATACTCATTGATGGAAGGGATATAAGGGATGTTTCACTCTTCTCACTGCGACAGATGGTTCAGCCGGTTCAACAGGATGTATTTCTTTTTGCGGGTTCAGTGGCCGACAACATCGATCTCGGAATGAATATGAGCAGGAAGAGAATCATTGAAGCTGTCCAACTCTCCAGGGCAGATCAATTCGTTAGGAAACTGCCGAAGGGCTACGACACGGAAATATCCGAGAGTGCAGGGAACATTTCAGCTGGTCAGCGTCAACTTCTTGCATTTGCGCGGATTATAGCCCGCAATCCAAGAGTTATAATCCTCGACGAGGCTACCGCGAATATAGACACTGAGACAGAAAAACTTCTGCAAGCAGGAATGTCATATCTACTTGAAAATCGAACGGCTATAATTGTGGCCCACAGGTTATCGACAATCAGATTGGTTGACAGAATTATGGTGCTCGATCATGGGATGTTGATTGAAGAGGGCACTCACGAGGAACTGATTCAAAGGAAAGGAGTCTATTATAACCTCTATAAACTTCAATTCAAAGTGGATAATTAATCGAGGAGGGGGTTATTTTAAGAATTCTGAACAAGGGAGGCTGCAATTTCGACAAAGAGGCTCTTAGAAATCCAGCGAGCAAAGTGGCCTCTAACCGGCTTAACTTGCAACAAAGCAATCCTAAGTAAATTCTGCAGCTTCTCACAATCTGATATCAGAAGCGGATTCTCAATCCCGCGGCCAGGCTGCCTCGGTTTTTTTGTAGCAGATGGGAAACAACTGAAGATAAAACCAGACTATTTACGCAACACTGTGTGAGAAATCGACAATCATATAGTCTAGGAAATCATCGACTAACTCGGAAGTCTCTTTGTTGTTTTTTTGAGATTGCAAAACACTGTTCATCCCAAAAATTATCGATGAAGTTATCGGTTCGGCAAGCTCGGATCGCCGCCCACCATTTTGAAGCACATCAACCAGGGACTCTTTAAACTTCTGATGAATTTCATCCGCTATTTTCTTATACTTGGTTCCCGAGTTTCCACCAAATAGAATCAACCATTCAGAAAGATAATTCTGCTGGAGTTCTTTGAAATTGCTCAGCATGTATGGAAGTCGCGATTTCGAGTCTTCAGGAATATTGGCGATTAACTTTTCAAGTTCGACTACAAGTCCATTTATTATAGCCCCAAACAAATCTTTCTTATTCTTGTAGTAACGATAAAGATTGCCAACCGTCATATCTGCATTCGACGCAATCGTTCTCATCGAAGACTTTTCGAAGCCCATCTTCTTGAACTCCCTTTCGGCAGATTCTAGAATCCTTTTTCTCACTTTTTCCTTTATTACTTGCACATTTACCCCCGGATTTATCTATTCTACTTTGATTATTGCACTATTAAAATATACAATGAACAAGTATATAGCAAGATTTGTGATAACTCCGCTAAATTCGAATTACACAGGAACTGCGCGGAATTTTCATAAATGAAACTAAAAATAGCGAATATCGGAAGTTTATATATCTATTCTTCGCCGTCTGATCAATAACTTGCGTCAATCTTCTATTTCATATGCTTCTTACACAGTACTTCCAACTCAAATACAGAGAAGCAAAATCTAGTCGATATTACACTGTTTCCAGTTAGGCCGATCCGCCTTGAATACTGCTCTGGTCGCATCGATTAAAGCTACTTATACTCAGATTTCTGATTATGAGTACGGTAATGGTATTTGGTACATTCGACAAACTGCATCCTGGTCACCGGTGGTTTCTTAAAAAAGCCGCACTATATGGCGATCGGTTGATTGCGGTGGTTTCAAGGGATACGTTTGTTCAGGATATGAAAGGCTACGCACCCGCTCAAGATGAAACCACAAGACTTATCGAACTTAAATCTTCCGGACTTGTCGATATGGCGATACCGGCAGATAAGACTATACGGACCTATGGGGTGATTCGAGAAATCAAACCTGATGTAATCTGCCTGGGTCATGACCAGTCATCGCTACTGAACGATCTGAAGTCCTGGCTTGCACAGTCAAATGATATTTCGCCCGTTTTATATGTATTGCCACCTTGGAAACGACGCCAATTCAGTTCTACCAAGCGCAAGTAGAACTCACAAGATTCCCAAGAAACCATGTCCGTTTTCCGCTGCAACTGTATTCTACTTCATTCTCACGGTTACCTTCGGCAGACTAGGTGAGATGAGATATCGGTCTGATGGCGTTTTCTTTTTGTCAACTATCTTGGTAAATATGGATATCGAATCTAGGATAGCCGGCCAATGCTAAGAAAAGAACATCAGAGGAATCTTTCGAAATTCAAAAATGATAACAGCCATGCTACCCATTTCTGCCAAGCTTATGTATCCATCTCAAGCTTAGAATCAAGTCTCCTCTAGTTGATGGTCCACCACGCCAATCTCGCACAAGATCGCGCACATCAATTAGCATAATGAGCTTGTCATCTCCCATATCCCAGTTACCCTTTATTCTGAAATCCAGCAGCAATGAGCTGGCTGTCTCATGTAATTTAATAAACGCATCCAATTTCCACGAACCTGTTATCGGAATTCCACCCTCTAGTTTTACATACCACCCCTCATATGGCTCGATAGCGCTGTTTAGTCCCAAACTATAGAGTTTTCTATTCCAATTAACACTTAGTTTGATCTGTCTAATCACATTCTCCTCATATTTCTTTGAAAATGCATGATTCAAATCGCTACTTAGAAGAACACTCAATTCTGAAAACCTCCAGCCAAAATCAATGCTTCCCTTATCTACAAACCGCCATGAATCATAAAAGTCCCTCTTTAAACCCGCCTTATAATCCAAGGAGAACTGAAATCCTCTCCTGGGTTTGAATTTCAAACCGAACCTGCCGCCAATCGGAATCTCAATTCTCGTTCCTTTCGCATTATGAAAGTATGGTGATGAATAGATTCCACGGGAGAACAGTCTCCAAGAACCGCTCGAGTTGTTGAAAGAGCAAGCGATTAGATAGCCAATCCGAAGATTATTGCCCCCAGAAACAATTGTTGTCATTCCCACATCAGAGTTCGAAAATGTATACCTGAGTCGACTCGCAACAATGCCAAGCAGACTTTCAGCACGTTGAGGTCTCTTTGGATACCAACTATCATCACTAATCGCGGAAGGAAGCATAGCGACCAATCCAAGCATCTCGAAATTCCACGAATCGTTTAGAATTGGCACCATCCAGATAGTTCCTGTATCCACATCTTCCCGCCTCTCCCAGGCAATGCCTATTCGAGATTCAAAAGGCATTATAGAAACACCAATTCTGGAACTCGAGTGTGATCGTAGATTGGCTCGATATCTAGTTTTTTCCACGAGTCTCAAAGATGAACTGTATGCTGGATTTCTTACTTCAGCGGCTAATCCTGCATTCCCCAGATGGCCTGCGGATAAGAGGGGTGAATTAAAACCAAACATGAAGATTGAATCGCTATTTTCTGTCAGTCTGAAAGAAAGAGAGCCGGAAATTTTCCTTCCCGAATACAGAAACAAACCACTCCACCGATGAATACCCTCCATTGTAGTCGAAATTTCGAAATTTTCAACGCTCTGCAACCGTAAAGCCAAAAAGAACAGAAAAACAAACATCAACAATCTCATGCAATGTCTTACTAGCTCTTATCGATTATCACTTTAATTATGAGACTTGCCTTTGATAACTTCACCATGCAAATATATAAGACGTAATTAGCGCTTTACGCCTTGCATACACGTGATGAGCCTCAGGAGGTAGTACAATGATAATACTCACATTGAACTGCGGCAGTTCATCCGTGAAATACCAGGTATATGATTGGAAAGAGAAAAGCATCCTGGGCGTTGGAATAGTAGAGCGAATAGGCGAGAAAGCATCCACACTGGAACACAAACCAACAAGTCAAGAAAAATATGAAGCTAAGAAGAGTTGTCCTAATCACAGGGACGCGGTAGCTTGGATTCTGGAAACTCTGATTGCTCCGGGCCGTTTGAAAGACATTGACTCTATCAGAGCCGTTGGTCACAGGATGGTGCATGGCGCGGATCTGTTTACTAAATCAGTTATTGTAGACGACAATGCTATCGCTAAGTTCGAAGCCATTTCTCATCTAGCTCCTCTACACAATCCCGCTAACATTGCTGGCATTCGCGCCGCGCAAAGGATTCTACCAAGCATTGCGCACTGCGCCATAATAGATACCGCCTGGCACCAAACAATGCCAGAAACGAGTTATATGTACGCACTTCCCTATAATTGGTACAAGAACCACAGAATCCGGCGCTATGGTTTTCACGGAACAAGTTACATCTATACCGCAAAAAGAGCTTCCGTGCTGCTTGGGAAAGATCCTATGAAAATCAATCTGATAATTGCCCATATAGGCAACGGCTCGTCAATATGCGCGGTAAAAGACGGTAAAAGCTATGATACTTCGATGGGTATGACACCCCTTGAAGGACTTATGATGGGAACTAGGTCGGGTGATATTGATCCTGCGATAATACCGTTCATGATGGAACAGGATGATATAAAACCCAAGGAAATGGATTCGATTCTAAATAAAAGAAGCGGCGTATTAGGCATAACCGAAAAAATCATAGATAGACGGGATGTTAATGAAAACGCAGAAATGGGAGATCGACGCTGCATACTCGCCCAAGATCTCGAGACTTATCGCATAAGAAAATATATCGGGGCATATTACGCGGCTCTTGGCAGTGTAGATGCCCTGGTGCTTACTGCCGGTGTAGGAGAATTGAACCCGGCATATCGCCTGAAAGCACTGAAGGGGCTCGAAAAACTAGGAATAAAGTTAGACGAGAGAAAGAATGCAATTTCCAGAACTAAAAATGCCGAAACCTGTATTTCCTCAGACGATTCTCCCGTTAAAATCCTGGTAATCCCAACCGACGAGGAGCTGGTAATGACGGAAGATACCAAGGCTCTTGTCGATGGAACATATGACATACACACCTCATTCAAGTATTCATTTCAAAACCAGGATTATCGAAATAAAATGAGAGATTTCTCCCTGCCAACCGATATCAGAAGCAACCCCGAGCTTAAGAGCATAATAATACAGTGAGAAATATACGGCCTATAAGGCTCCATATCCCCAATATCTTGACGCTTATCAATCTGACGCTGGGTACCCTGGCCACTATGGAAGCCTGGAATGGTAACTATGCACTAGCGGCCACATATGTATTGGTATGCGTTATTCTTGATTTCCTTGATGGATACGCGGCAAAAATGCTCAAGGCCTTCTCCGATATGGGTAAGCAGCTTGACGTACTTGCCGATTTGGTCAGTTTTGGTATTGCCCCTGGAGCCATCACCGCCGGACTACTCAAAACAGGGGCTATAAACTACCAATGGCCCTATTCCCTACTCCCACTAACCTATACACTCCCACTCCTGATTCCGATCGTGTCTGCCATACGCTTAGCCAGATTCAACGTAAAACAGCATCAAGAGGCATTTTTTAGAGGCATGCCTGTTCCGGCAAACGCCTTCTCATATATCTCACTTGCGCTGATTCATGCAAATCCGAATTTTGAGATACTTAGTGTCATATTGTTGCATCCGCTGTTTATTATTGTTCTGATTTTCAAGAACTCATTTCTAATGCTTGCGCCTCTATCTATGTTTTCTTTCAAATTAGAGAAGTACTCCCTAGCTTCAAACATATGGCGGTATTTATTCGCGCTAATAAGCATTGGCTTGATAATATGGCTGCGGGGATTGGGCATGCTAGCCGTGTTTGTCTTCTATATATTAGCGTCTACCGGAATGAATATAAGATTGAAACATCTGAACAAGAAAGAATGAATCCCTAAAAAAAGAGCTCCGCTCATTCAAGTCAGGATTCATCCGCCGTGCAAATGGAGCAATACTGAACCTGCTATCCTATTTGCCTCCTCATCCCCCAGGAGATATCGGATTATTTCGATTGAAAACTCTCCTGCTGTACCGGCTGCCCGACTAGTGATGAGATTAGCGTCCCTTACTACCCGTTTGTTCTGAAACAATCCATCGGAAACCTGTTTTTCCATACCCGGGAAACAGGTGAATCTTCTGCCTTTTAAAACACCAAAAGATCCAAGCGCCAGTGCTGGAGCGGCGCAGATTGAAGCTACAAGTCCTTTGTTTCTCATAACCGCACGGGTTATAGAAGCCACCTTCTCCGATGCCGCAAGGTTCGTTGCGCCAGGCATTCCTCCGGGCAATATGACTCCATCCGGTAAGGACTGCAATTTATCGATGCGTATGTCGGTAGATATTTTGATTCCATGGGAGCCAATAGGGTTCTCTGAATTTACTCCGATTAGGGTTACATCAATACCGGCGCGGTTAAGATAATCAATCGGGGTTATGCTCTCAACTTCCTCAAATCCGTCTGCCAGAAAGATTCCTATCATCTATTCCTCCTAGATTCCAAAGCTAAGCAAAATTATAATGTTTTGCAATCGTGGACTATAGCCCGGAATTCACTCGAAATGAGCCATGCCTGAATGTGGAATTTGGAACTTCACGCTGGCGGCAGATATCTTTTCTTAAGCTACCCTAGCTCTCTGATTACGAGAAACAGCAAACGATTCAGCCTAAGAAAGACTTATACTCAAGCTTTCTAGCCGGGAGCATGGTTTTGCGATTCCAAGTTACATTGGATTTCAGGAGAAATCAGCCTTTCTTGAACAGTCTGGCAGTTATCCCTCTTTTCTTTCCGTCAGAAACCGATTTCTTTGGTTTCTCGGTCTTCGAACTCTCATTTGATGTTTCATTCCGATCAGACTTTCTGGAGGTATTACTTCCTGCTGGCTTGAAATCTTCACCATACTTCTTTTGATAGTAAACCAATCTTTCGTCCAAGCTGCTTTTTGAGTTCATGCGCGATTCTGCCATCGCCTGCTCGGAATTAGCACGTTTTCTATCCTTAAAGGAATCTTTACCGGAAGTTTTCTCGTTTCCGCGCTTAGCTATCCGCGCTTGCTTGGCTGGGCTGCTTATCGTATTGCCGCCTTCGGCCCCTGCCGCCAAAGAGACAGACGATTGTATTTCGGCTATTCTGGATCTATGTGATCTTCTGTCTTTCGTGAGGTATTTGGTTGAAGGTCTTTGTGGCAGCGTTTCGATAGTTTTCCCATCGGATGTCCTCCGCGCACGCTTAATCCCATCACGATTGTGAAGGCCATTTCGTCCACCGTATTGAGTTCGCGGTCCCCGCCTATCTTCACCACTACCCGCTCGTCTTCTTGATTTCTCGAATCTGGAGCCAAAGGGGAAATTCATTCCCTCACTCTTATCTTCGATGATTAATTCTTCATCAACCCAGCTTACAGGAATCTTGTGCCCAAGAAGCTTCTCAATGGGAGCAAGTCCATAGACATACTCCTCACAGGCCATGGTCAGTGTTCTACCCTCTTGTCCCGCGCGAGCTGTTCGACCAATTCGATGGATGTAACTCTCCGGTTCCAATGGCACATCGTAGTTAACTACCATTTCCAAATCGTTAATGTGCAAACCACGGGCTGCTATATTGGTGGCCACCAGGTATTTATGGTGTCCTTTTTTAACTTCATCGACAATCCTAAGACGTTTGGACTGTGGCAAATCGCCAACAAGATAGACAACTGAAAGGTTGTTGATTCTAAGACGGTTTGCGACTTCCCAGGCCCTATGGCGAGTGTTTGTGAATATTATGCCGTTCTCGGGATTAACGCGTTTGAGTATGCCCAATAACAGCTTCATCTTCTCGTCTTTTCCGACGTGATAGAGCTCCTGAGTTACTGTATCAACCGTAAGCTTCTCTGGCTCAATAAACACCTCACCCGGGTTATCCATGTATTCCCAGGCCAGATTAACCACTCTTGTATTGAGCGTCGCACCAAATAGCAGAGTGTGTCGTTCATTAAATGGCCTCATTTTTCTGATGATTCTCTTCAAATCCATGAAGAAACCCATATCGAAAAGTCTATCAGCCTCATCTATTACCAGGAATCTGAAGGCCTTTAAATCAATTTTCCCCTGTTTACTGAAATCAAGAATGCGGCCCGGCGTTCCAATAAGCATATCCAGCCCTTTTGCAAGCATCTTCTCCTGCTCGACATATCCCACGCCCCCGTAAACAGATCCAATATCAAAATCGAAATATTTGGACAACTCCCTCCCATCTCGCTCAATCTGAACGGCTAATTCTCTGGTGGGAACAACCACGAGAGTCCTTTCACCCTTGTATTCCCCTTCGGTTAAGAGGAGCTGGAAGATGGCAAGAAGGAAGGCAGCGGTTTTGCCCGTACCTGTTTGGGATTGGGCATATATATCTCTGTGGTCTTTGATAAGTAGCTTGAAGCACTGTTCTTGCACCGGCATAGCCGTCTTGAAACCAGCTTCATCGATTCCCCGTTGGATTCTTTCATCAAATCCAAAATCTTTGAATGTCATTATATAGAAACAATTCCCGATTATCGAAACAAGACGATTAACGCTTGTATCAGTAGTTTTTTCTAAGTATTTCCCGCCGTTTCATTCTTTTGAATCAAATCAGCATATATCCCATTGATGCAAGTCTGTTTAGTCCCACATTTCCCTAATCTTCCTCTAAGAGCATTTACTGCACTACGCTCGAAATCCAAGCCCCAAGGGCTCAAAACTATGCCTAAGTCTACTGAATATCGGTAGAATAGACAATATACATTCGGCAATTGCCCTCTTCTACCCATCAGCACCTATTCGTGTTGTTCGACATGGTGGTATACATCGTATTTGCTAAACTCGAATTTGCCGTTACTTCGGTTTTTCATTATGCAGGAGAGGCCTCCCTTGTTAGTGATGGCCAGTTTTGTATGCGGTGTAAAAACAGAAAAAAGACAATCCTCATCAAAAAGTGGATCTGCAAGCCGCTATTCGCCGCGAACAGAGAACCTCTAAGGACGCTAATAACGAAATTCGATGCCACTTATGGCGAACGCCTGATTTGCTTCGATCCTCTCCTTTGAGCCCGCGGGCAAACACGACATTGTGTCGCGGGCCGTTTCTCATATTTCACGCCGCACCGCCACTGGAATGCTATTAGGGGCCAAACGCGCTCTTTTAAGAATAATTATTACCGGGAAAACGCCGGAGTGCAGTCTCGTAGCACCGCTAAAAGGCGAGTTCTGATTCGAATCCCCAAGTGGATCCGGACTAACCGCTCGGCGGTAGGTGACCCCTTAAGCAATTCCATCCATGGGAACAAAAAATGGCTCTCCATCAAATCCTAGGGGGGGTGATTGGAGCGAGCTTGCTAGAAGTGGCCTATCTTGGACATGTCTACGCTGGGATATTTCGAAATAGCAGCTTCTCTAAGCAAGAAGTGAGTTTCTTGAGGCTGAAAATACTGATAAGAAATGAAAATTTCAAGGGGGTTCTCCAAAGCTGGCAGATCTATTAAGGAGAAAACGAAAATTAGGAGTTTATTCTATCAAATCATCCACTCTCATAAGCAGATAAAAGACTAGGTGAGAAATGTGCAGACCAGTTTGTCTAAAGGTGTGATATACAAGAGGGCAGACCTATTCATCTTGCTTATCTTGGCCAAGTACAGTTCTGATAAAGTCTTTTTATTCTCCCTAATCCCCCCCCCCTTGATAAAAATCTGCTAGTCCATGATATGCTCTAATTCGTTGACAGTGCTAGTTTTTAGAGATGTCACCCTCTTGGTATCAGAATGCGGTTGATAAACAGCCGAGATTATTGTGAGAATGTAGTGTTCATTTTTAAGGGGGGAACAAGAAGAACTCACACTCCAAGACTGGGGCATATATTTTGCGGGACTAAAGCATATTTGTCCTTAAGAGACTAGGGAACCTTAAGAAATCGTCTGTATAGAACAGCAATAATCGTAAGAAACTATGAAATTTGTTTTTGATACAAAGCTTGCTCGATTTACATGCCCTGATAGTGGACTTTTCACTTCCGGCCACTCTGTAGCGCCCTGTAGAGAACCATCACTGCCGATGCCAGCCTCGCTACAAGAAGTTATGAGTAACTTAGCGTATCTTCTTAAGGGCTATGCCTAGATGTCTCCGTCCGTGCTTATAGGCGAATGGGAGATACTCGCTAAAGGGCAACTCCTCTCGATTCTGATAAATCTTGGCATACCGATGTTTACTGCCCTGCTCTGCTTGATACTATTTGTTGGAGGAATAGCGATATATACTGGCGGTAGAGCTCGTCCGAGAAACACTCTTGCTGCCTACGGCCTGTTTATGGCCATAGTTTACATTGAGCCTATTCTCGCTCTTATCCCAGATATTTCAAGCTATATGCCTTGGGAGACAATCTCCATACTTGCTACCATCTCTCTTCCATTTGCGCTGAGCTTCTGGCGTAAGTTCGGAACATCTTTCGGAATAAGGGAGAGTCGTGTTATCAGTGTAGCAGATTTTTTTATCGCGGCTGCAGTTTCTCTCTGGTTAATCCTGCCTCGGCTGGGATTCCCCCTTGTACCGGAGAAATTTCATTCATACTTCGATTTCAATCCCGTTCCGATTTATGCTCTATTATCAGGGGTAACCGCTCTGACAATCTGGTTGAGCTGCAGTACAAAGCATTACGCGGGGAAGACAAGCTCATTGCTGATTTTCTTGGCAGCCGGTTTCCCACCTTTGATCTTCTTCTTCTTGAAATACCCTTCAAAGGAGATTTATCAGGCTTTCTTGGATTACGGACTTCCCCTATCCATTCTGAGTTCCTTGCTAGTTGTTATTTGGCAGGGTAGGAATTCCATATCATCGAAATTTCACATTAACAGACAATACCAAATCATTGAGTCCAGTAGACGGAAATCTTTGCTTAAAAAGGCAGATAGAATGAATCTCGACTCGAAGCTGCCGGCAAACGAAGTTTTGGCCCGAAGCATCCGATCAACACTCTTCCCGGAGTCCGTACCGTGGGATCCAAAATGGCAACTCCTTTCGGTTTGGCAGGGCTCCGACTATCCTGTTAGTGGATTTCATGATTTCTATCTTTCTGAGGATGCTGTTCTTAGCGGCTTCTCTCTTATGGATGCCGGCGTTGAAAATCTTAATTCACTGATTTTCTCATTTATTGTGCGAAGCGAATTAACACGCTGCTTTAAGTCGACTACTGGTGTTCCAAACATAGTCAGCAGGGTTAATCAAAGAGTACTCGGTGCCGCAAAAGCCTCCAAACAGCAAATGATTGGAATAGTTGGGCAATTTGAAGAGGGTTACATGAAGTTGCTTCCGATAAGCTGGCCGGCACTGCTTCTAAAAAGGAAGACAAGCAACAAGTTAATCTCAATAAAGACATCGAGTCAAGCTGTAGGGAATCCGGCCATTGGCAGCCGCAAATTCAGTGCGAACAGTTTGAAAACCTTGGATGTGTCGATGTATCACGGGGATATAGTTTTGATCTACCCGCCTAAGACACTCGAATTGACATCAACCTCGGGAGAAATAATGGGCATAAAACGGCTGGCGCTGAACCTGAAACAATCAGAAGGCAGCAGCCTAAAAGAAGTGGCAACAAATATGATTAGCGAGCTGCAAAACTTTATTGGCACCGATCAAATACCCTTCTCCCTCCAATTGATTCTCGTGAAATACAACTAAAAAAACCAGAAGAACTTCCATGGAAACCTCTTCGGTTTCCTAATCATCTATCTCGCCACGATGGAATCATCTGGCAAGCCTTCTAGTAAAGAGCAAACGGATCAAACTATCATCATCCATCTGCTGCCTTTATGCTGAGTCAAATGCAATACAGCATCCTAAAGAATCCTTAAAAATATCGCTTTGGCCTATAGATTGGTAGTAAATATCCATCCGGGGAAACAATCTCAAAAAAAATGCTAATCCAAGCAAAACAGCCAGCAAACTGGAAGTAAATGCCACTTGAGAGAAGCTAATAGCAGGCGCTAACTTCAGATAAGTTCGTCATGTCGAAACAGCCTTGGAACCAGCAGGAAGCAATTCCGCAAAACCGGATACCTGCCCCGGCAAATCGTTAATCTGATTATCCTTATCTGTCAATAACGCCCTTTTTCAGTATTATATTACTGTATTTCCTCATCTCGCCGGTCATAACTATAGCAAAAGCATTTTTAGTCTGCTCATAAAAATCAAAACGCTCCACTCTCTGCACAGGCGGGGTTTCCGGCCAAAACCTATCAATTACACCGCGATAATCGGATTCTATACCTATATCCAGTTCATCATCCCCCGCCGGCTCCATCATGAAAAGCGGACTTGCGACATAGGAGTCTAATGTGATTAAGGGCAATATGCCCTCAAGGAGCGATGTAATTCTGATTCCATCCGCCCTGATAACACGCTTACCGAAGCTATCTCCCGGGAAAAAAGCATCGGCCAAAACAATTTCATCTCCATGACCCATTCTGAACAAGGTTTCAAGAAGTTCCGGAGAAACTGCCGAGCCAATATTCCGTAACATAAGCCCCTCCTATTCCATGATAAATGAGACACATTCTATAAGATTATACCCTTATCAATCACCCCCTAATCGAAAATAAACTCCCTTCCTGTACTGCAAAAAGCATCCTGCCGTAGTTTCACCTACAAACTCGAAATACCGTATCTGCAAAATCAACGTCGCAAGATAAGGATTGGTCTTAGATGAATGGGAAATCTCCTATACCAAAGTAGTTGACAAGGAAAAACCTGGATACTAACATTCTATTAAATCTATATATTGAGGAGTTTTAATATGAGAAAGGCGATTCTACCCGCCGTCCTGCTTATGGGATTAATCCTATCAGCCTGCTATACATATACTATCAACTACGGAGACGGACCTCAAAGATACGTCGAAACGACAGAAAACCAAAACCACTACTTCCTTTGGGGACTGGTAAGAGTGGGTGAGAAACCTGCACCGAAACCCCAAAGTGGAGCCACAAACTATCAATTGATTATTGAGCACACATTTATTGATGGTCTAATCGGGGCCTTGACCATGGGGATCTATACTCCAACTACAACAACGATTGTGGAATAGCGATAGATTCTGGAATTTCGAGATGAGGAAGAGTTTCCAAGCCTCCTCGTTTTGAGACTCCAGATGCAATCGAAAAAAGTCGACAGGCCATCCGCCCAGCTTCATAGCCAAAGTGGAGATTCGAACTCCAGACCTACGCATTACGAGTGCGTTGCTCTACCAGCCTGAGCTACTTTGGCGGGGGGCTAATTATAAACAGCCGGCAGTATCGGTCAAGCCGGCAAGCCAAAATACGAACCGAGGGTATCTGAATCCAGACGGCAATCAATCCCGGCTCTTCTGAAATTTGCGGCGCGAATTCACAAATCTGACCAAATCGTGAATATTAGCAACTTCTATTCTATCATCAAACACCTTTATTCTCTGCTGTTCCTGGAAATGCGTCAGAATCTCTCTGCACCGATTAACTTGCATACCAGCCCACTGCGCAATATCGATAACCGAGTTATTGTAGATTCTCTTACCCGTATCACCATCCATATATTCAATCCGCCTAGTCTCCGCAAGCATAACAAAAACATCCGCAACTTGGGCATATTCATCCGATAAAGTCAAAATGGCAAATCGTCTTTTCTGATCGTATATCCTTTGAGCAAAAAGAGATAATAGCTTGATAGCCATCTGCGGATTCCCAGTCATCAGAACCTCGAAATTGCTTCTATTAAATTCAAGAAGTTTGCAATTCTCCAAGGCGATAATAGAAGCGCTTCTTGGGGCATTCTCCAGCAATGCCATCTCTCCAAAAAATTCACCCGGTTTGAGTATGTCGACAATTTTTTCGATATTCCCTATAATCTTGACAATCTTAACCCTTCCCGTCTGAATCAGATAGAAGGTGTCTCCCGGTTCATACTCGCAAAAGATAATTTCATTCTCTTTGAAGGTGCGAACAAAACGTTCAAATCTTGAAAGATCCAAATTCATCTATCCGAACCTTTCTCATTACGAATCTCCCGAACCTCTTCAAGTACCTGTCTGTAGAGATTTCCACCCCTTGGAATCAACTCTGCGGCCTTAGTTAAGAAGCTATATGCCTTCTTTGCATCGCCCAATCTCCTGTGGCAAAGACCGATGTAAAACAATTCCTCACCAATAAATGATTCATTTGGATATCTTCTTATAGCAGAAGCAAGTTGATCTGCCGCTTCGTTAAACAGATTTAAATAATACAAACAACAGCCAATTCGAAGCTCGGCAATCGCCAGAACTGCCTTATTTTCCCCATTCTTGATTATAGAGAGGAATCCTTTCATGGCTTCCTTATAGTGTCCCGCCTTATATTGAACTTCAATCTCGTCGAAATTCGCGGCGGGAGCCGAAGCTTTCCCACTAGCTTCACGAACTTCTTTCGAAATCGTCGAAGAATTGGGATTTAGAAGATTCTCAGCCATAGCGGCCTTCGAAGTCGCCTGCGGTGCATAGATGCCCTTGGGCCAGTGTTTCAAATAGCTCTTAAACGCATAAGAAGCTCGCGAGTACTGCTTCTCCATCAGGTAGTACTCACCTATTGCGAACATGCCGACTTCCTGATTCGTATTAACCCTGTCCGTGGACAGGAGATTTTGAACCTGATGATGAATTCTTCGTAGCTGCGTAGAAAAAACCTGGAGCATCTTCATCAGAATACGCGGATTCTCGGCTAGGAAGGTTTCAAATTCGGCAAGGGAGAAATGAATCACAACACAATCAGTAATTGCCATCGCGATCTCATCATGAGGATAATTACCAAGGGCCGCTTTGACACCAAAAAACTCACCCGTTTTAACTGATTCTCTTATCTCCACGCCTGTTTGGATATCCTCGTAGGCGAGCTCGATCTTGCCCGCCTTCAGTATAGGTATCCACTCGGCCTTATCACCCTGAAAAAAGACAATTGCATTTGCACGATAAAACACCGTTTTAGGCAAAGAAGACTCCGTTAAGTCATATCATAGAAAGGATACGCACCTCGATGAAACCCTGTCAACAATATTGTAAAATGTATATTCTACTTTTAAAATGATTGATTTTCACACTCACTCAAGTGAAAGCGATGGCGATTTGTCTCCCACCGAACTGCTTGAACTAGCCAAGAACTCTGGAATAACCGCCCTTGCGTTAACAGATCATGATACGCTCGCGGGGCTTGTAGAAGCTGAAAAAACAGCGAAACTTCTAGACATTCGGTTCATTCCAGGCGTAGAGAGTGAAGTAGAATTCGAACCCGGTAAATTGCACATACTCGGATTGGGTATCAAGCAGTATCCAAACGGTCCGCTTGGGAATTTCCTTGAGAAAATTCGCAAGTGGCGAAACATCAGAAACAAGAAGATGGTTCGTGTGATGAATGCTGATGGATTAAATGTTACGCTAAGTGAGTTAAACAATCTGGCGGGGGGCGAAGTTCTTGGAAGAATGCATTTTGCCAATTGGCTAATTGCCCAAGGAAAGGCGGAAGATGTCCCAGACTGCTTCGAGAAATGGCTGGCTCCGGGTTGCCCCTACAATATAACAAAATTCCGGCCTAAACTTGAAGAAACCGTGGAGGTAATTCGCCAGTCAGGCGGCAAAGTTATAATCGCTCATCCGCTAACTTTGTGGATTTCTTGGAGCTGTTTTGAGAAAAAAATCCCGCTTTGGAAGGAAATTGGAATAGACGGAATAGAGGCCCTACACTCCGGGGCGTCAAGAAAAGAAGCGGCAAAACTGATTGAACTGGCAGAAAAGAACGACATGCTGATTACCGGAGGTTCCGATTTCCATGGAAGCCGGCGACCTGATAGACGCTTAGGCTACGGCGCCGCGGGGATTCCCCTAAGCGAGGAGTTATTGCGTTCGTTTGATCAAGCTTAGAATTACAATCTTCACATGTATGTCAATGATCGCGCATGCACTGGCAGCAGATTATCCACTTATAAGCTATACAATCGAATCGCAAGATCCTCTATACAGCCAGCATCAGCAGGATATTGAGCTATGGTATGCTGATAAAGCCAAATCCCGACCGTTAATGATTTTCAGATACATCCCACTGCCATCCGAAGATATTTTTTCAGTCGCGGCCGCCTTTAGCATACCCTATGACACACTTGCAACCCTAAACAGATGGGACGCACCCGGCCTCTTGATGGCGGACAATGAGGTACTGATCCCCAATACACCGGGTGTATTTGTACCTGCTGTGCCAGAAGATAAATGGGAGGAAAGTCTATCCAAAGCAACAAGAAAATCAGATGCAATAAACGTTACTATACGATTAGGAAACAATGAGGGAAGGAAGTTCAGATTCTACCCGGGGGATAGATTTAGTTCCAGCGAACGAATAAAGTTTCTTGGCACTTTGTTTTCCTCACCCATCAAAGGGACCCGCGTTACATCGTCCTTCGGCTATCGCACGGATCCCACTTCAGGAGGACTGAGTTTCCATCCTGGAATTGACATCGGCACCCCTATCGGCACACCTGTATTCACGGCTCGCAATGGAATAGTGCATGATATAGGCACGCTGGAAATCTATGGACTTTATGTTATAATCAACCACGATGGTGGGTATCAAACAGTATACGCCCACTTGGATGAAGTTCTAGTCAAAATGGGTCACCGTGTGCAAGCGGGCAGCCAAATAGCTTTTTCGGGCAATTCTGGAATCTCGACTGGACCACATCTGCATTTTGAAATTAGAAAAGACGGAAAACCGAAAAATCCAGCAACATTGACTTCATTTACACGTTAGAATGATAAGTATGGAAAAATTGAAAACAAGTAAGAACAAACTGATTATTTTGTTTTTTTTCTCCATTTCATCAATCGGCAGCTTATATTCTGAAAACATCAGAGGTAGAATTGCAGGGACACTGCAAATTGATGAACCTGCTGTTGAATTCAAACCAGAAGAACAAGTAATTATAAAATCTGATAAACCCTCCGCCTTTCAAGAGGGTATCGAAATACAAGTTATTGTACCATCGTTACTTAGGGATTTTCGAAATAGCTTTGCCCTAATGATATATAAGGACATCAGTCCAGATCCGAACGAAAATCTAAATGAGTACAGCGGTACAAAAATCCATATGGAACTCATTCCTGCCAGAGAGAGGGTTTTCGTGCGCATTCCCTTCAATAAAACAGATGAAATAACGGGAGACGCTTTGACTTCCGTGCTATCGATACCCGTTAATTCCGAACAATTCCCGCTCCTTCTAAGCGTTTTATCAATTATGAAAGGAATACCCGATGTGGCCTTCTCGGAAAAATTCATAATCAGCGCAGTTCCCATTTGGAAAAACGAAGGCTCATTAACAGTCACTACCACGAATTCATCCGGAGATTCTGAGGAAATCATCGAAGTTAGCGTGGATAGAACTTCAATCGGTTTGAACAAAACAGTCAGGCTGCCAGCTGGAATTCATAAGGTTAGAATTGCAAGCACTCACGCCCCTGTAATCGAAGAGACTATTACCCTGGAACCAGGAGAAGAGAAAACACTTGATTTCGAACTGGACTATAAACTTCCCGAACTGACTATACATATCCCACAGGGCGCTATAACCCGCTTAGACGGCGAACTGATTGACTTTGATGAGACCGTGAAAGTAATCGAAGTGTACCCCGGGGATCATTTGATATCTTACACTCTTGGGGAACTGGAGGTAAGCCGAAACTTCACCGTTCAACCCGGGAGCGAGTTGACTATCAGTCTATTTGCCGATGTCGAAATTACCGAGCGCGGCGGCAGTGGCGAGAGCGAATACATCAAGGATGATGGGTAGCTTATAACAAAACTGGCCATCTAAGGGCAAAAGCGCCTAATCTTAAGATGTGGTTTTTTGTTTTAGAAGGCAAACTTAAACCTATAAGAGAGCTATGATATAGGTGCCTTGCTAATCGATAAACCTCAAAATAACCGCGATGCTGCATCAGTTCATGGTTAGAACTTGATGATTTCAATCTCTTTCTCCATCCTTGACATCCCCCGAGTACTAGCTTACCTTAAAACTAGTGATTTTCACCGGCAGGCGTCGTGCGGTATTCATAGCCCTTGGCTGTTCACTGTTTGCATGTGCAGCTTTATTCGGCGTTGCTTTAGGGCTACATTGGGCTGCCACACAAAACGTGCGCAATATGGAAGAGCTAACTACTTCAAGGCCCGCCCTTCCTTCCCAGCTACTAGATATAAATGGTAGGCTCATTACCGAATTCTTTTCTGATGAGAAGCGTAATCTCATCCCCATAACCGCTATTCCGGAAAATCAAATCTACGCCTTGCTTACCAGAGAGGATGTGCTTTTCTATAAACACACCGGCATATCTTTTGGCAGTTTCATACGCGCGGCTATCAATAATCTTATTTATTTACTTACCGAAAAGGGGTTTTTTTCCGGTTTTAGCACTCTAACCATGCAGGTTGCGGGTGCTAGACACGCAGACCGCACGGAAATCTCGATAAACCGAAAACTCAAAGAAATATGGTGGGCGTATCAGCTTGAACGACGCTTCACTAAGCAGGAAATCTTGGAAATATACTTGAATTCGGTCTATTTCGGTCATAACACCTATGGGGTGGAGGCGGCCAGTCGATTCTTTTTCGGACACTCAGTGATCGAAAACAGCCCTGCCGAATCGGTGATGCTGGTGATACAACTTGCGGGTTCCAGTTTGTATTCCCCAATAACCCAACCCAACGCTGCAAGAAAGCGGCAACGAGAAATACTGAACCAGATGGTTTCGGCTGGCTATATAGACTCCGAAGTTGCCAACTCCTCATTTGAAGACTACTGGAATAATTTCGATTGGTCTCGCCCGGCCACCGACTCACCCTATTTTGACCGCCTGGCCGAGGACAAGGCCCCCTATTTCAGCGAGTTCATCCGAAACGAGCTAGAGAAGTATCTATTTGGCCAGCAAGATATCTACCGGGATGGCTACACCATATATACAACATTGAATCTTGATTATCAGCAAGAGGCCGACAAGCACATCAAAGAAGGTCTACAAATATGGAATAACAAATATCAAGCTTATAGAAATTCAGAAGGAAATCAAGTTTCAGATAACTTACTTGAAACCATCGAACTTTTGTCGCTTGTTTTTGACATCTCAAGCATACAAACTACCAAAATTCGGGATCAATACACTGCCAGAGAATTCGTGATAAACCAGTTGACCCCGACAAGCGATCTGATGTCAATGCTGTTCGGATTGAACAATCTGAAATCAGCTACAAACATTTCTTACGAACATGCTCTAGTTTACCAGAGTATGAACAATGTCGAGTCCGCTCTGATCACTCTCGACAACAAAACCGGTTACATTTTGGCCATGGTAGGGGGTAGCGAATTCAATCGTAATAACCAGTTCAATCGCGCCATGGAAGCGAACGTAATGCCGGGCTCCGCATTCAAGCCTCTATACTACTCGGCGGCGATTAGTTCCGGAGCCTTTACGGCTGCCAGTCGAATTCACGACGGCCCCAGAATCTTTATGAGTCCAGACGGCACAAGCTATATTCCTGAAAATTATAACAATACCTGGTCTGGCAACGTGTTGGTTAGAGATGCACTTGCAAGATCCATCAACATACCCGCCTTGATAATTCTTGAATCCATTGGATTCGATGCTGCAATCAGCAGGTCTGCGGACCTTCTCGGAATCACCAGCCCTCAAGAAATTGGCAGAACCTTTGATAGAGTATACCCGCTGGGCTTGGGAACCTTGGGTATAGCCCCTATAAGACTTGCGCGCGCATACGCAACATTTGCCAATACTGGTTATGGGGTGGAGCCCATCGCAATTAGATATATTGAAGACCGTGATGGAAAAATAATAATAAACCCCGAACGAGATCTCAGGAAATCACAAGAAAGAAAGAACATGCAGATAATCTCGCAACAGACAGCATTCATAATGACTAGTCTGCTTCAATCAACTGTTACCTCGGGCACACTGGCATACGCTAGTATGAGAGTAGATGGTTTTGATGGAATGCCCATAGCAGGCAAAACCGGCACCTCTCAGCAATGGTCAGACGCTTGGACTGTTGGCTTTTCTCCGTATTACACCACGGCAATTTGGATAGGATTCGACAGAAGAGGCAATTCGCTAGGTAAAACACAAACAGGAGCCACCTCCACTGGTCCCGTTTGGGCTAGTTATATGAAGAAAATACACGAGAGATTACCCAGAATAGAATTCCCCAGACCTGAAACTGGTATTGTGGAAGTTGTAATAGACCGCAGAACCGGTATGCTCCCCAACGAGAATACGCCTGAAAATCAACTTCGTTCCGAATACTTCATCGCGGGCACCCAACCCACGACAGTAAGTGATCTCACAGTTTTTGAAGCGGAAAGGGATGAGCAGCAGATGATTAAAATTTCAATCGATTCATCTCTTGCGAATGTAGAAAGCGGGAATCTGAATTCGGATAGAGACACAAGGAATCTTTTTTCGGAGCTTAACCTTGAACCTCTGTACCTCGACGGGGAGTTTCCCGAAGAAGATGAAGGCGAATTAGACTATAGCATTCTGGACTAGGAGAAATCAGGGCAATCTCAATTCCTCTTTCAAAGTGACGTTTGAAAGCTTCAAAACATCCCCCTTGGTTCCCTGGACGTATAATGAGTCCTCGTCGCAGGATATCGAAGTCCATGGATCTACCGCAAGGTCACTAATCGCTGTTATGCTCATGGCTGCATTGAATTTCCCCAGTCGCCATTCACCTTTCTTAGTTGTAACCAGATATATATAGTTACCTTTCAACATCATAAGAGAACCAGGGAAAATATCATGTTTTCCTACTGACATTGTTTCTAGCGAATCTCTATTGAGCAGCATCAATCTCACCCTAGAATTCGGACCTCTTCTCCCGGCAATAACCATAATCGAATCCGGCAATATGGCGATTGAACGGCCACGCACGGCTGTAACCTCGCTTATCGCAAGTAGCTTCTTATCTTCAAGATTGTATTTCACAACTCTGCCATAGGGAATGCCATTACCCTCACTGTCAACGGTTAAGAACCAGACCGGTTCTACCCCGTTTACCGACGTAAATACATCCTCGGTTTCATCTGCAATGCGTTTGTTCTCATCCTCAGAGATATCATCTCGCATCTTGAGAACCTCCTCCGTTTTTCTATCCAAGTTCTCCTGTAGCTCTTCTAGCTTCTCTACCGCCTTTTCGATGCTTGATTTCTCTTCCTCTAAGTCCTCCCTTGTCGATTCTTCCTCCAAACTGAGTTCCATTCCGGCGGCTTCCTTTTCTTCAACAATCTCGATTCTTTCCGAAAACGACTTCTGTTTACTCTCCAATTCATCACGGCGTTTATCGAGGTTTTCTTGTTCCTTGGATATTTCCCTTTCTCGAATTTCCACCATATCTCGCCGGGAATCTAGGCCCATATCCTCTTCCTTGCGCATCTCCTCTATGACACGATCATCAGTAATCGTCCCGGAGTCTATGGAAAGTCCCACATCGAAAATTTCGCTAAGTGGTATGAGCATTTGGGTTTTCCCTGCCCAATTTGAATAATGCGTATCTAGGCCTAACTTATCGGGTTTTAGAAGATTGACAACCGGTTCCTTATAACGTATCCCGGCCATCTTTATATCATTCCTGTATACCGCGTTATAGTATGTAACAAACTCGGCAATGAGGTAGGCATCCCGCCCTGAGAAACCATAGACTGTTTCTAGATATCCAGCGATTATCATCCTAAGATTATTGATATGGTCTACCGCGGCATCATCCCCAATAATGAAGATATCCGAATCGAAGCCCTGCTCAATCTCCGGAGTAACAACATGAAGAACCTCGTATCTTCCGCCAATCGAAGCTCTTTTAGAAACTTGAAGAGTTATTTCCTTGCCCAGAGAACGACCTATGCCGCGAATTTGATCTGTCGTGTTTATGAATTCATGGGGTCCGACATAGTTAATGAATTTTATTGACTGATCGCCAACACTGGTTAATTCATCGCGGTCAACCTGAATTTCCTGAGCGGGTAAGCAAAACGCCGCTGCCAAAAGCAAGATAATAAGAAAAAGTTCTCTTCGATTCATTCCCGGCTCCTTATAACACAAGATTATATTCACTAGTTCCCGCGATGCTCCACGTTTTTATCCCTTTAAATTCGCCAAAATAGAAAAAAGCTTCTCTTTTCCCGAACTCGAGATATTGCTGCTTAGAAGCATACTGAGCAACTTTGTTCCGGATGAATCACTTAGATCGCCGTTATATCGAACTAAATCAACTAAGGCTTGAGCTGTTTCCAAAACGAATTCCTCGCTCTTTGGAGCTAAGCTTCTGTAGCGACTGTATATCGTTCTGATCGATTTTCCATCCCAATCAGAACCGATGTAGCCCAGCGCTCGGAAACCGGCTGCCAGGGCAATTAAATCTTCTTCATTTTGTAGACATCGGAGAATCAAATCTCGCGATCTAAAATCAATCCCTTCTGAGATTAGTCTATAACCCGCCGCACGAACCAAGGGATGGGAGCTTACTCCTTCGCCATATCGATTCACGGAGCGGATAGTTCCGATAGACACCAAATCTTCTAGCAGCAAATCTACCCAGGGTAGAGCTTTGCGCATTGCCAGTTCGCTTGAATAGGATTCTATTTCCTCAACAAGCTTCATTCGCTGTTCCAGACTATCGGATACAGCCATCTGCTCGCGAACAAAAAACCTTGGATCCTTACGAGCAGTTTTCCGATCGATAAGCGTCGATAGGATGGAAAGTGTCCCAGATCTTAGAGGACCTCCTCGGAATTGAAGCCAGCCGGAGCCAGTCGGTTCAGCCTTCCAGGCATAGAGTAGCCAATCTTTGCTACCTGCTATCAACATACCCTGATTGGTAAGTAGAGGTTCGGACAATACGGATTCTACTTGGAGCTCGGTATGCATATTCCCCGAATTTGGATGAACTATCCGAATGCTACCATCGAATACTGGAGCGAAGATTGTCCCATAGGCAGAGATAGACGGAGCGCCTCCACTAAGCGCTATTCTAAATCGCCCGATTTCCTTCCCATCTTCACTGTATGAAACCACTTCGCCCGCGGCATAGAAAACTACTCCCTCCCTGGAATCCGTTGTCAGTATAGTGCTTACCCTCGATGATTCGGTTTTCAGCCTGAACACGGGATCCAGTTGTATTAGGGACTCATCTAAATGGGGATTGGAACAGTGTGGGAAAACCGAAATGGCGCCATCATATCCTCCAGCCCAAATCCTTCCACCGCTATCCAGGGCCAATGTGGAAACAGACTCGGTGAAATCCGCACTAGCTAGTTTTTCTCCCCATGGATCGACACAGATAATCTGCCCGCTGGTCAATGGAATCCAAACCAAACCCTCGGCATTTACAACCGGAGCCGCAGATGCCTCACTCTCTGTATCTATGTTCCACAGAATTTCACCAAACCTGGAAACGCATAAAACTCCTCCTCTAATCAATGGCAGAAATATTCTTCCGTCTAAACCGCCCGCTGGCAAAACGGCCAATTCCGAACCCAGAAACAGCTTCCATCTTCCACTACCACCCGGCGTAACCGCAAAAAGCTCCTGCCTATCATTCTGAATATAGATTGTGCCGTCCGCCCCTATCATCAAGAAGCTTCGAAGCTTTCCTCCTGGCCGATAAATCCAATTAACTTCACCGGTTTCGCCATTAAGGCTGTGAAGGGCCCTATCTTCGGCAATGATATAAACATCTGAACCTGGACCCTGAGCTGGAAACGTGTTTATTTCTCCCCCGAACGCCCTTCGCCATACTGGCCGCTTCTCAAACCGTTTTGGCTCTTCCGCGCCTGCTTGAATCGCCACAAGCATGAAAGAAACGATGCATAAGGCACGCCAGCTAATCTGCAATCCTCCAAATACCAAAGATCCACAAGGATTATACGAATGTAACACTTTGAATCGGGCATGTCGCAGCGCTAAGCAGGAAGTGATGAAAACTGAACCAAGAGGCATATAAATCTAATATGTAACAACTAGAAAAACCTTATCAAGTGAAAAAACTGGCGGTTGAAACCACAGAAACGAGACTTCCTTACTAAATCTATTCTCATGAAAATTAACCGCACTTCAAGAATTCGAACTGAAATATTTCTAGGGACTTCTTCGACTGACTAAAGGCCATAAAAGAGCGAAGCAGGCAGATTGAGGAGCGCTATACTCTTAGGCGTTCATGGCGATTGCCGTACATCTCATCTCTAAGACTTGCCACATCTTTGCTCTGCAGATACTCCTCAAGAGACATGCGGCGGTCTATCACACCGGTGGGAGTGAATTCAATGATTCGATTGGCGATTGTATTGATAAACTGATGATCGTGGCTTGCAAAAATAATCGATCCATTGAAATCGATCAGGCCATTATTGAGGCTTGTTATTGATTCAAGATCAAGATGGCTGGTTGGATTATCCATAATCAGAACATTTGCCCCGTTCAGCATCATTTTGGCAAGCAGACAGCGAACTCTTTCTCCTCCAGATAATACACTAGCTTTTTTCAAGGATTCGTCTTGGGTAAATAGCATTCTGCCGAGAAATCCACGGATGTATGACTCATCTTGCTCAATCGAATACTGTCGAAGCCAATCGGTTATAGATAAATCATTGTCGAAAAACTTCGAATTATTCTTAGGAAAATAATCAAAACTGACAGTGGCCCCCCACTTAAATCTACCTTTATCTGGCTTGAGATATCCGGCGATTATGTTCATGAATGCCGTTTTAGCCAGATTGTTTGGTCCAACAAAACCAATCTTATCGCCTTTCTGGGCACTTAAATCCCAAGAACTAAATAGCTTCTGTGAATCAAGACTCTTTGAAAGCCCCTCTATCTCCAGAACAATTCTCCCGAGTTTGCGTTCGGGGTCGAAGCTGCAATATGGAAATCGTCTTGAGCTGCGCGGCAGTTTCTCTAAATCGAGCTTATCCAATTCCTTCATGCGACTTGTCGCCTGTTTACTTTTCGAAGCGTTCGCCGAAAAGCGCTGTATAAACTGTCTTAGTTCCGCCGCACGCATCTCGGCTCTTTTCTGACGATCTTTCTGCTGGGTGGCTACAAGTTGACTGGCCTGCTGCCAGAATGAATAGTTCCCATAATAAATACTGATTTTCCCGAAATCGATATCGGCAATGTGGGTGCATACTTTGTTAAGAAAATGTCTGTCGTGGCTTACAACAATAACAATAGTGTTCACTCTCAAAAGGAATTCTTCAAGCCATCTGATTGATTCTATATCAAGATTATTTGTTGGTTCATCGAGTAACAGTATATCCGGATTCCCAAACAAAGCCTGGGCGACAAAAACGCGGACCTTGACATCTTCATCGAGCTCCGACATCTTTTTCTGATTCATATCACCACTGATCCCCAACCCAGATAGCAATGTTGCTGCCTCGCTCTCCGCCTCATAACCGCCTATCTCCGCAAACTCGCTTTCCAAATCCGCAGTTCTCATGCCTTCATCGTCCGTCATCCGTGGTTTGGAGTAGAGTATCTCCCTTTCTTGCATAATCTCGTAAAGCCTGGGGTAACCCCTGATAACGGCATGCAGAACTGAATATTTGTTATAGGCATTCCGGTTCTGCTCCAGAACCGCAAGCCTCATTCCAGAACTGATGCTCACTATGCCCGAATCTATTTCCTGTTCTTCTGAAAGTATTCTTAGAAATGTCGATTTTCCCGAGCCGTTTGCTCCAATCAATCCATAGCAGTTGCCCGGAAGAAATTTGATATTGACATCTTTAAACAGCGTACGTTTCCCAAAGGAAAGACTGACATCCGAAACGCTGAGCATAATTGATTCTCCATGAAAACAGTCTTAGCTATATCGCCTGAATTTTGAGTGTCTGAAGTAGCATATAGCGCTCTTTAAGGTCAATGGTAAACTTTATTCTGGCAGAATCAATCCAAAGCTGCCATGAATTCCTGCATTTCACTTTCAGCCGCTCTGGCAAATCGTCTTTCTAGTTCTACCAAGGATAGCGTTGCAAACTCTCCAAAGGTACTTGAGGCATCAGAATCGATATCGCGGGTATGACGGATATAGGTAGATTGATAGAGTGCAAGGCGCTTGGTTGGATGTATGCCGAAATCCAATATTGCCTGTGAGCCTCTTTGAAGCAGTATAAGCTTTTTCCTGAGATCTTCATCCGAATCAACCGACCAAACGCCAAGGTATATAGGACTGCTGTCAATATTCACATCTCCAACGAATTCCCCGCGGAGCATCATATCCTTATCGCCGCCAAGATATGGAACTAAGTCCAGATGTTCGGCAAGTTTCCGGTCTGTTGCCAGAAAGGTCTTCTCCTGGGGATTCAAGGTAAAAATAATTACCTTATCAATCGACTGTCCGTAACTCTTGAACAAAGCATCGCGATAGTTTTTCATATCAACGTGGGCTGAGAGCACCTCGCGACTTCTTTGTATTCTCTTTGCCGTGGTAGATAGCCAAGCATTTAACGCCTGGTGTACCCCTTCCCACTCTTTAACCCGTTCTTCAAATTCGTTTAAGCTCATATTCCCGTGGAAATATCTCAGAATAACTCGATATAAATCCCGGATATTATGATTGTGGCTGAAGCGCTCTAAAAGCTCAAAGAGGAATATCTCCTTTTTGCGGACTCGCCAAATCGCGGAAACTATTTCGGTGCGAGTAGACATGTTAGAAATTCTGGTTTCATCTTCTAGCCCCTGAAGCTCAAAAAAACGCCTTTGAAGCGATGAAAACCGCACCGTAAGCCCAAACACCGAACGTTCAAATTTAATTGTCCACTCAGTGCCCCTACCAACCTCACTGCGTATATCGATTCTATCCGAGCCGAAGCAACTCCAAACCTGGGTAGTTCCAAGACCCTCACCTTTCCCATCAGCCTTTGTGGATCTACCAATGAAAGCCGGGCGGCCATCCGGATTACGTTCCAGCAGTTCCGGTGGAATTCCGCTGCCATTGTCCGCAATTCGGAGTTTCACAAAATCATTTTCATCCTCGTATAGAGAGATTTGTATCCTGCTGGGTTCCTCAGTGTCCGCCATTGCATCGATGGAATTCGATGCCAGATTCACTAATGCGCGGCTGATATTCAGCCAATGTCCTAGAACTACGGGTTTTTGGACCGAAAGATTTATCGTCAATTCGATCTCTTCCTGACTTGCATTCACATATGGAACCAATCTTTCCAAGATTAAGTCCTGCAAATTCACCTCGTGGGACATGGACATGGAATCCCGGTACATATTTAGCATATTTACGAGAGTGGTAGTTTCCCTGTTGATGTCCTCAATTATGCGGCCCGCATTTGCAGGATCAAGTGCATTTACCATAGCCATCAATGAACTTAGCGTCTTGCGGGCATCGTGCCTGGTTCGTCCGATTTCATCAGCCGCCGGAGCTTTTCGACTCGTCTTCCCCATTTCTTTAAGCAGACCCTTGCTGATTGCTCCTAATCGATGATAAATCATATTCCGATAGACTATGCTGTCTTCTACCTCGAAACCCTTATGACGAAAAAACTCAACTGTGTCGTGCTGCTTCTCCCACACATAGAGGTAGATATAGGATTCTTCCGATACCTCTCTAGCCAAGTTTTCGATAAACGCGCTGCCAATGCCTCTACCTCGACCATATGGACTTGTAACCAGTTTATATATCAGATATTCAGCATGATTGGGCGAAGCATATGTAAGCAGATAGCCCAAAATCTCACCCTCTTCCATCCATGTATAGCTATGTGTGTAATCCTTTGTGGCCGAGGAGTTGAAAATGAAGGGAGAGGGAATAATGAATGTGTCTATATTTAACAGCGGGTTATCGTGAATCCGTCTTTCGTTTTCCTCCGTTAGGACTTGAATCGCTCCCCACTGCTGCATTACTACTCCGTTAACTGATTCTACCCACTATTCCTTCTAATTAGGAGTTTGTATTTTAATCTTTTTTGATTACTAAGCCAATTTCAAACCTTAGAAACATCTGCAATACTTACCCAACTACTTATTTCCAAGTAGTATGTTTGAGATGCAACACAAGAAATCTTCAGATAGCTCAAAACAACAGCTATCGATTTTGGGCATAAGCGACTCATCCTGCAAGAATGCAATCGAAAAGGCCGTTATGCAATTGCCAGGCGTTGAAAAAGCATCAGTAAATTCTGCAAAAAAGAAACTTTATATCACCCATGATAGGAATTTAACGTCCATCCGCACGATATCCAAAACCATTGAAGATGTCGGTTACAAGGTAGGCGAAATTAGCCCATTACGGGAAATAGTTATTCCAATCGGAGGCATGACATGCACAAGCTGCGCCGCAACCGTTGAAAGATCAATATCAAAAGTTCCCGGGGTAGCTGAAGTATCCATCAACTTGATAACAGAGAAGGCCCTTATTCGATACGATGCCAGCAAAGTCAGAATTTCGCAAATAAGAGCCAGTATCGATTATGCCGGTTATCAGGCAAAGAAAACCGAGAATCAAGTAAAAAATGAACAGAAAGAAACCGAGACTAGAACACTGCTCTATAAGCTAATCGTATCGGTAACCTTTACTATACCTCTTCTCTACCTCTCAATGGGTTACATGATGAGACTATCTCTGCCACGATTTACGAATCCGGAAATTAATCCGCTTTTTTTCGGACTTTCCCAGTTCCTCCTTACAATACCTGTTCTTATAGCGGGCAATCGTTTCTACTCGGTGGGCTTCAAAGCCCTCTTCAAGGCACGCCCCAACATGGATTCTTTGATCGCAATCGGAACCAGTGCGGCATTTTTCTATGGCATCTATGCCATTATCGGAATAGCCAACGGCAAAACCGCATATGCGGAAAATCTCTACTTCGAAACCGCAAGCGTAATAATTAGCCTAATACTCCTAGGCAGATATCTGGAAACAATCTCAAAGAGGAGAACCTCCCAGGCAATAAAAAGACTCATTGGCCTCCAGCCGGAGTCCGCGATAGTATTGGAAGGCAATTCTGAAATCATTGTCCCCATTGAGGAGGTTGAGCCGGGCGATGTCATCCTGGTGAAACCAGGTGGCAAAATACCCGTGGATGGCATAGTTATCGATGGAAACTCCACCGTCGATGAATCGATGATTAGTGGAGAAAGCCTTCCCATAGATAAAGAAGTCGGGGATTCGCTTATAGGCGCGAGTATCAACAAGAATGGAACCCTCAAGTTCCGTGCAACCAAGGTTGGCGAGGATACTGTGCTTTCTCAAATAATCAAACTGATCGAGGATGCTCAAAGCTCAAAAGCCCCAATCTCCAGAACAGCCGATACTATTTCAGCCTACTTCGTTCCGATCGTAATCGGGATAGCCATTTTATCCGGCGGGGTATGGTTTCTAAGTGGCAAAACTCCGGAATTCGTCCTCAGGGTCTTTATTTCCGTACTGATAATCGCATGCCCCTGTGCCCTGGGCCTGGCAACTCCAACCGCGATAATGGTTGGAACGGGCAAGGGAGCCGAATTGGGCATTCTTATAAAGGGAGGACTTCCACTTGAAACCGCCCACAAAATAGACACAATAGTTCTCGATAAAACCGGCACCATAACCGAAGGTAGCCCGAAACTTACCGATATACTGACAAAGGGCAATATCAGCGAAGAAGAAATACTCTCCCTATGCGCCTCCGGCGAGAAAAACTCAGAACACCCCCTGGGCAATTCGGTGGTAAAAGCTGCCGAAGAAAGAAAAATAGAACTGAAAGAAATTCAAGATTTCCAAGCAATCCCGGGAAAGGGCGTGAAATACAAAATCGAAAACAAAGAAATCCACTTTGGAAATCAGGCATTACTCGATTCAATAGGAATTGAACTCAATAAGGAAGAACAAATAGAACAGCTCTCGGCAGAATCATCTACAGAACCGCAGGCCAATACTCGGTTTTCAAGCCTCGAAAAACAATCCGAACTACTCGCGGAGGAAGGGAAAACTCCTATTTATGCGGTTATAGATAACAAACTGGAAGGAATCCTCGCCGTCTCAGACACACTGAAGAAAACAAGCGCGAAGGCAATAGCCAGACTTCGCAAAATGGGTATGAAGTTAGCGATGATAACAGGAGACAACCGTCGAACCGCCGCCGCTATTGCACGTCAAGTGAACATCGACGCGGTGCTATCAGAAATACTGCCTTTGGATAAGGTTAACGAAGTCAAAAAAATACAGGCGAACGAATCCACGGTTGCGATGGTTGGCGATGGAATAAACGATGCCCCCGCACTCGCGGTATCCGATGTGGGAATAGCTATAGGCACGGGAACAGACATAGCCATAGAATCGGCCGACATAGTGCTGATGAATAGCAGTCTGCTGGATGTAGCTACCGCAATCAAACTCAGCCATGCCACAATGCGAACCATCAAACAGAATCTTTTCTGGGCCTTTGCATACAACACTCTGGGAATTCCAATAGCGGCGGGCATGTTATTCGCATTTGGAGGACCGCTTCTAAACCCGATCATAGCCGCCACGGCCATGGCGTTCAGTTCTGTATCCGTTATTCTAAATGCCCTGAGACTCAAAAACTTCAAGATAGAAAAGGTAGGAGATGGATCATAACACAGTTCTAAATTCCGCAATATCTTTTTCGGGCCAAGCCACAACCCAGAGGTAACTTTGTGAGAACAAGCACTACTTTTTTATAAGATGTGAATAATTGCCGGCCATCTAGCCACTTCCAGAAATCTAATAATCACCATGAACAGAATCAAAGTTCAGCTTTGATGGAATTTCTCAAAGAGAAGCTGCATTCTATATGGGGACTTCCGAATCCAGAATGAAGTTTTCTTGTCTTTCTAAGACTGCCTTGCCATATCTACCAATTTTGAAACCGTGTTCATATTGCGCATGGTTCCACTCTTGGCGGGAAGCCTGAGCTTCGAAACTCCCATTCCCATTGGAAAATGGATATAGACTTCTCTATCTCTCATCCTGATCTCCTCGGTGACTGAAGGGTTATCGAAGAGACGTCTCTCTACAATGGGGCTGGATTGGAAGAAGACGCCCACTTTGGATGGCCTTATTGTTGGAAAGGGATTTGCATCCAGCACGGCCTTTAGCTCCTCTGAAGTACGAAGAATGACTTCGGTTTTTATCCCAAATCTATGTATCAAAGCTTCCTCGAGATTCTTCCGGATTAGAGCTTCAGGAATACCACTTTCGAAAACAATGTTCCCACTTTGAATGTAGGTACGAACATTCTCAAGGCCAAGTTCGACACACAATTCCGAGAGATCCCTCATGGCCAACTTGCCCGTACCACCTACATTCACTGCCCTAAGAAGGGCTATGTACCTTTTCACTTCCTCGCTCCGTTAACTCAAGGATTTCTAAAAGGCTCAGTTGAGCAGTTGCCAAAATAAACGCTTGCGGCAGTCTTCTCGTTAGTACCCATATTCATCACCTGATTCTCACTCCATCTATTCTTCAAGTTCCGACTGGAATCTAACCCGGTAAATATACTTAAGTAGAACACAGAAGAATATCGAGAATTGCCAGTATTCGCCACATCCTCTAATAATCAATCCGAATACCCGGTGAAGTTGTTTTTAAGGTTTCCTTATGCCATAACACAGCAGATAAAAACGTTTTATTTTGAACTTCCTGCCTATCTCGCATGTAGTTAAAAAGCTCAATGTAGACACTTCTCACTATTAAACACGCGGCATTAATCATATGCGCATAAGCTTGCTCTAACAAGCAAAGATTTATCTGTGGCATTCTCCTGGTTCATCTATAGGATGAATCAACACTTAGTCGATTATTATCTTCCTGCAGAATTTAGAGAGACCAAAACCACTCGCCAAAACTTATGAATCAGATTACGCGCGGCGCCAGAAAGTTGGCGTTAAAAGTATGAGCACTGTATAAACCTCGAGTCTCCCCACCAGCATAGCGGCACTTAGTATCCACTTAGCAAAGGGGTGATAGAAGGCATAATTCATCGTAGGGCCAATCGAACCGAATCCTGGACCGATATTGCCCACGGTAGCCAGGGCCGTTGAAAATGCCGTGCTTATGTTTTCCGCTCCAAAGATGCTCACCACCGCGGTAACAAACAGCAGGCAAAGCAGATATAGAACGAAAAATCCACTAACAGAATAGAGGAGATTCTTCTTAACCGGCTCGCCATTGATATGAACCCGAAAGATTCCTCTTGGGCGCGACATGTATTTCATTTCCTTCAGTGCGAGCCTAACCAATGTGACAACGCGAATAACCTTGGGACCACCGCCAGTTGAACCGGAGCATCCCCCTACAAACATCAAAAGAAACAGAACTCCCTTCGCCGCCATCGGCCACTTATCAAAATCGGCAGTGGCAAAACCAGTTGTCGTGATAATGGATACCGCCTGAAATCCCGCGTGCCGGAGCGATTCGCCGAAATTCTCATAAATCTTCATAACAGCCAGGGCTATTATGAATGTCGAGGAGATTAGAATAAGGACATATGCCTTGAACTCCGTATTACGCGAGATATCCCTCAGATTACCTCGCAGTAATTTATAGAAGAGACCAAAATTCGTACCAGCAATTATCATGAAAGCAACGATAACCCAATCGATAAAACCCGAGTTATAGGCTCCTACACTTGCATCTTTCGGCGAGAATCCTCCCGTGGCCAAGGTTCCAAAAGTGTGCGTAAGCGCATCGAAAAGGCTCATTCCCCCCACCATAAGCAATGCGGTTTCCAAGACAGTGAAACTCAGATACAAAATCCAGAGGATTTTCGCCGTCTGCGTTATCTTCGGGGCCATTTTATCCAGGGTGGGGCCGGGTGATTCCGCTCTAACCAATTGAACGCCGCCAACTCCCAGAAATGGCAGTATAGCCACTGTCAATACAACGATGCCCATACCACCAAGCCAGTGAGTCAGAGAGCGCCAAAATAAAAGCGATCTGGGAAGCTTCTCAATTGCAATCAAAATGGACGCGCCGGTGGTAGTAAAACCACTTATAGTTTCGAAAAAAGCATCTGTATACGATGGAATTGCCCCGGAAAGTACAAATGGAACTGCCCCGACAGCCGAAGCCGTAAGCCAGCTCAAAGTTACCAATAGAAAGCCTTCTCTTGTTCGCAATTGTTGTCCCGGGCTATTTCTCGGCCTGGTTACCAACCACAGAAAAGAGCACAAAAAAGCCGTGAGAGCGATAGTGACCCCGAAGGCCTTTGCTGAAGCTACTTCATTGTTGTATATGGCGATTCCCAGAGGAACCAGCATGAAAAGAGATATGATTAGCAGGAGCAGATTCACCACATGTAGAACCCGTATAAATCGGATCATAATCCGGTAACAGCTTCCTCCAGCTTCTTCGCCTCCCCTCTAAGAGTGATAACAAACACCCTCTCTCCCTCGTTCAATTCCAGATTTCCGTCCGGGAGTAAATACTCCAAACCGCGTTTAACCAGCAGAATCAAACTGTTTTCAGGAAGCCTGCAGTTCTTTATAAGCTTCCCGACAAGAGGCGATCCATTATCGAGCAGAAAGTCTATTATCTCGAAATCGCTACCCTCAATAGTATGAATACTCCGGATGCTGCCCTTTCTCAAAATACCTAGAATTCCGTTTACCATCGTGTCGGAGACACTAATAGTAACATCCACGCCCAAATCTCTTGCCATCCCCACGTAGGAGGTCATTCTAACAAGGGCAATTGTTCTGGTAACACCGTGTTTCTTTGCGTACAAAGCACTAATCAGGTTCAATTCCTGATTGCCCGTGGTGCTTACCAGAAGATCGCAACCCTCTAAAAGCCCCGTCTCCGAAATTTCTTCATCGGAGATATCTGCATTGGTTATCAGTGCCGAAGGATACCTGTCGGCAAGTTCACGGCCAACCGCATAATCACGCTCGATGAAATGAACCTTGCGCGTGGGAGAGATTTTTCGGAAACTATCGATTATCCGTTCCCAGGCTCCGGTTGCCTCATCATTATCTTTGTCAAAAAGATAGTCCGCCACATAGCGGCCGATACGTCCGCCGCCAACAATCGCAATTCGTTTTAACTTGCTCTTCCGCAAGCCGGATGCAAGAATTAACTCATCAGTATCTTCCGGCTTAGCAATAACATACAGCATGTCGTTTACAAGAATCTCACTATCACCAACCGGTATCGACGATCCACTATCCCGAGTGATAAGCGGTACCAGGAAATCCCCCGAAAGGCTCATTCGAATTTCCTTAATCGATCTGCCAATGAATGGACAACCCGGAAGGATGGTAATGGAAGTCAATGTCAAACCCGAATCGGAAATCTGATTCACCGTTCCAACCGCCCCGCGCTCGAGCGAGCGAATAACCGCGCGTGCAGCCTCGATTTCCGGATTGATTATATGATCGATTCCATACAGGCGTTGCCGTATCATTCTTGTACTCGAATAGGCGACATTCCTGACCCGTGCCACCGTAACCGGTTCAGGGTATTCAGCGGCAACCAGACTACAGGCTATCATGTTTATCTCATCGGACTCGGTTACACTGACAAAATAATCGGTTCCTTCAATTCCAGCCCTGCGGAGAATCGGAAGGCTGTTTCCCTCACCGGTAACCACCCTGCAATCAAGGCGATCGGCTATCCTTAATCCTTCTTCCGGGTTTTTCTCGATTATTGTTACTTCCCTGCCCTCGATAATCAATTGACGTGCAAGCTGCCAACCAACCCTTCCGGCACCAAGAATAATGACACTCACTGTATTTACATGTAATTCAGTTTGCTTTCAGTACTGCCTGAGCGGCAGTCAGCCTGGCGATAGGCACGCGGTATGGCGAGCAGGAAACATAGTTGAGGTTAGCCTTGTAGCAGAATGCTATTGAAGATGGATCTCCGCCATGCTCGCCACAGATACCAGCTTTCAATGTCGGCTTCACAGCGCGCGCCTTACTTACGCCCATTTCCACTAACTGACCAACCCCAGATGCATCGAGTGTTTGAAACGGATCTACCGAAAGAATTTTCTTCTCTAAGTATTCGGGTATGAAGCTTCCTACATCATCCCGGCTAAAACCGAAGGTCATCTGAGTTAAATCATTCGTACCAAATGAATAGAAATCGGCATGAGGTGCTATGATATCAGCAGTAAGCGCCGCTCTGGGAATTTCGATCATGGTGCCGATAAGATAGTTTATTCTGACATCTGCGGCATTTAGCACCCTCTCTATCACCTTCTGCGCATTTGCTCTTAGAACTTCGAGTTCCGCGGCGCTCCCTATAAGCGGAATCATTATTTCGGGGCGAACATCGATTCCCGCCTTCGCCTCTGAAACGGCCGCAGACATGATTGCCTCAACCTGCATATCATAAACCTCAGGATAAGTTATTCCCAATCGGCAGCCCCTGTGACCTAGCATCGGATTGAGCTCCCGAAGTCCCCTGATCCGCCTCATCAATTTCCCGAACTCAGTTCCAAGACCCTTGGCCAGCTCACGCACTTCTTCCTCAGAATGAGGTACAAACTCATGCAAGGGAGGATCCAGCAAGCGTATGGTAACCGGTTTCCCATCCATCACTCTGAATATGCCTCTAAAGTCCTCAATCTGCAGCTTCAATATCGGTTTAAGAGCATCCACTCGCTCCTGCAGACTCTCTGCAACAATCATACGACGAAAAGAAGTGAGCTTGGCTTCATCGAAAAACATATGCTCGGTTCGCGTTAGACCAATCCCCTCAGCTCCGAAGTCTACCGCCAGTTTCGCATCCTGAGGTAAATCCGCATTGGTTCTAACCATAAAACCATCCTCGACGCCAACCCTCTTAGCCGAATGTCTGATTTCATCTGCCCAAGATAGCAGCTCATTTAACTCAGCACCCAGAGAAGGCTTCTCAAGCTCTATTGAACCCGCATATACCGCTCCATCTGAGCCATCTAGGGTAATGAAGTCGCCCTCTTTGTAAATGATGCCATCGACATTGAAGTTTTTCGCATCCTCATCGATCACAATCGCCTTGCAACCCGCAACACAGGGCTTGCCCATGCCCCTGGCCACCACCGCCGCATGACTTGTCATTCCACCGGTTGAAGTTAGAATTCCTTCCGCAACATGCATTCCGCCGATATCCTCGGGACTGGTTTCGCTGCGTACCAAAACCACCTTCTCGCCCCGATCGACCCATTTCTCCGCCTCATCGGCGCTAAAGACTACCTTCCCGACAGCGGCGCCCGGTGAAGCTTCCAAACCCTTGGCTATGGCTTTCAAAGTCTTCTTGACACTCGTTGAAATCATGGGATGGAGAAGCTGGTCCAACTGCTCTGCTGTAATCCGGCTAACAGCATTCTCCCTGCTAATCATTTCTTCATTGACTAAGTCCACCGCCACCTTCACCGCGGCTTTGCCGGTACGCTTCCCGTTCCGAGTCTGAAGCAGAAAGAGGCGACCCTCCTGGATGGTGAACTCCATATCCTGCATATCCTTGTAATGTCTCTCCAATCGCTCCTTAACGCCGATAAGCTGCTGATAAACCTCGGGGTTGGAACTCTCTAGCGAGCTTAATGGTTCAGGCGTACGAATACCCGCGACAACGTCTTCGCCCTGGGCGTTCATCAGGTATTCCCCATAAAAATAATTCTCGCCAGTCGAGGGATCTCGACTGAAGCACACCCCCGTACCCGAGGTTTCAGACCAATTCCCATAAACCATTGATTGAACATTCACCGCAGTTCCCAGAAGACCTCCGATTTTGTTTATAGTGCGGTACTTAATTGCCCGTTCGTTGTTCCACGAACCGAAAACCGCATTGATGGCTCCCCAGAGCTGCTCGATGGGATCCTGCGGAAATTCCCTTTTTACCGTCCTTTCATAAACAGCCATATAGCTGCTGACAACCTTTCTCAAGTCATTTGCATCCAGTTCAGTATCGGCCTTGACTCCCTTTTCCATCTTGATCGCGTTAAGCTCTTTCTCGAAATCATCGTGAGGTACACCCATAACCACATTGCCATACATCTGGATGAATCTTCGATAGGCATCCCATGCAAAACGCGCATTCCCCGTATTCTTCGCGATACCCTCCACCGCCGAGGAATTCAGTCCGAGATTCAACACCGTATCCATCATGCCAGGCATAGAAACCGCTGCCCCCGAGCGAACTGATACTAGAAGCGGGTCGTTCTTATCACCAAGCTTCTTCCCCATCTCCTTTTCCAGGCGATCAAGGTTTTCCGCAACCTGAGTTCTAACCTCGTCAGGATAAGTGCGGTTACTCTTGTAATACAAAGAGCAAACCTCGGTTGAAATAGTGAAGCCCGGAGGAACCGGGATGTCCAAATTTGTCATTTCGGCTAAATTTGCACCCTTTCCTCCCAGAAGCTCCTTCATCTGGGCCCTTCCCTCGGCCTTACCGGCACCAAAATAATAAACATATTGATCGCTCATACTTTTCCGCCTAGATAGTAAGATTAGATGTCATAAGGTAGATTATGAACGGCCTCATGTCAACTTAAGCGGCAAAAAGAAGGCAGACCTGTCCGATAAGAGTGAAAATACTGATCTGATAAAGAGTGAGTCTATATATCTCCGCCGGTAAGCTTCTAAGCCGCGATATAGTCCTGGAGCTGCTGGCTCCTAGATGGATGCCTCAGCCTGTTTAGCGCCTTCTTTTCAATCTGCCTAATCCGTTCTTTTGTAAGGCCATAGCCAGCACCAATATCTTTAAGAGAAAGAGGCCTCCGCCCACCAAGACCGAAACGGTGCTTGATAATCTCCGCCTCCTTTTCATCAAGCCTATCGAGGATCGACTTGATATCATCCGAAAGCGCGCTCATCAAAGCCACTTTGTCAGGACTATCGTGAAATTCATCTTCGATGAAATCACCAAGGACTGAAGTACCGCTCTCCTCATAAACCGGTGACTCCAGAGAAACCGGATCTTTGCTTATTGCAAGAAGGTCGCTTACATCTCTTACTTCGATTCCGGTTATATCCGCAATTTCCTGCTCGCTCGGATCGCCTCCTCCCTCGGTTAGAATTGTCTTTCGAGTCTTCTCAATCTGCACCAGCTCGTTAACTCGATTTAAAGGAAGGCGAATCATTCTGGACTTCTCGTATACTGCCTTCAATATGGCCTGCCGGATCCACCAAACCGCGTAGGAAATGAAATGGTAACCCTTATCGGGATTATAACGCTCAATAGCATTTATCAATCCGATATTTCCCTCGCTTACAATATCCTCCAGTGGCAGTCCCTGGTTCTGGTATTGCTTTGCCACCTTGACAACAAATCTCAAATTCGCTTTGAGCAGTCTCGCCCGTGCATCTTTATCTCCGGCAAGTGCTTTCCTTGATATTTCATCCTCCTGCTCCCGACTCAGAAGAGGGATTTTGCTAATCTCCTTCAGATATGTCGAAAGCACAGACTCTTCATCATAAGTCATAACAAGATCTCCTAACGAAGGCTTCACCAGCAATAACTATGCCATATTTGAGTGAGTGGTATTATATTTCTTAATGTGATATATATTTAATTCTTATCTCGCGGTGATAGCACAACATTGCCCAGCTTGTTCCCCCGGCTAGTAATAGTCGAATCCGGAATTTTTGGGTAAAAGTAACTCATATGATAGCCTCGGGAAATATTACGTGGCAAAATGACACACTTCACATACTCCAATATCCCCATATCGTATCAAATGAGCTACATTCAGTGGAATTCGAAGCTCTTTGCCAACTGCATTGCCTCTGGATGAAGACGGCATTGTTCTAGTAAAATGCGGGAGTCGGAACCTTTCGATCGGAAAAGGCCTAGTCTCATTTTGGCAACAGGTACGAATCCACCTGAAGCCAGGGTATGCCCATTTGTTTAGCCGTAAGTGGTTCAAACTATCTTGAGGCTGGAAATCTGTTATCGAATATTTTTCCCAGAGGCAACCTGGCCGTAGATGAATTCTGTCTTCCTAGCAGAGAATCATCTTGCAAATTAGCTCCGAATTGATTTGGATTTCGGCTTAAAAACTCCCTCTTACTTACTAAAAAAGGAGAGGGAATCCAGGCAAATAACATGAACATACCACTAACAAATTGCATTATGAGTGTTATAATGAAGTGGTAACAGAAGTTGCAATTTTTATAATACTAGATTTGGATAAGATGATATGCTAAAGAATACTGAAATTGGTGTTAAAAAGCTTCGAATAAGATTTCCAGTGGGTTTGAAACTCATCATCATTGTCTCGTTAATCGTTATCGTGACGATGTCGGTTCTCACTTACACTTCTTTATACTTCTTCGAAAGAGAGACGGAAAACAGGATTAGGGACAGCAATATTTCACTCTCCAAAACGGTTGCCAATCAATCCGAGAAAGAAATTCTCCAACTCTTCGACTCCGCGAATCTGCTGTTTCAAATTGGCCTGGAATCCAGTGGTGATGACTTGCTTATCGATGATTTCTTTGCTAATTCCAGATCGCTGATCTTTGTTGGCATTCCAAGGAGCAACTTCAGTTTCTCCAATCGAGATTGGTTTAGGGCAAATGGCATATTCAACGAATCAACCATCCTTGAGAGCATTATGGCAAGCAATTTTGAAATCATTGACAGGGCTCGAGCTGGCGAGACACTTGTTATAAACATATCTCCGATGATACCGAATTTGAATTCTCCGGTTATTGCATTGTTCGCGCCTTTTCTATTTGGAACAGAGCGAGAAACCTTTGTAGTGCTAGCCGATGTGGGCGCTAGCTTGGCCGAGAGCGTTCAAAACCAGGAGGGGTTTGTAACCACAATGATTATCAATTCCGAGGGAGATATACTTGCCCATCCCGATTTGGCGAGGATACTGGGGGGTGAGAATCTTCGAGATTCCGTGATATTCGAAGAAATTTATGCACAGGGCTTGCCAAGGGGCCAGATAGTTTACGAGGAAGAAACAGATGAAGGATTAACTAGCGTGATGGGCTCCTTCGCACTGATATCCGTGGGCAATCTGGGAGTTATAACAACGGTTAGAGAGGCAGATGCCTTTGCCGTGCTAAGTTCAATCCGAATTTTAAACTGGTCTCTTCTTGGCATCGTACTCTCGTTCGCGATAATGGGAATCTATTTTTTCTCGCAGAGTCTTTCTAGGCCAATCAAAGAACTCACCTTCGCGACGATGGAAATAAAGATTGGGAACTACGATATCACGGTAACTCCGAGAACCAAAGACGAAGTTGGCCTGCTGGCTCGGAATTTTTCATCTATGGTTCCTTCTCTTATAGCAAGAGAGCGTCTGTTTCAAAAAACAGAGGCCTTCGTGAACACAAAAGTTGCTCAGATGATCGATAATAACACCCTCCCTGAGCATGCTGAAATCAAGAATATAACGGTTTTATTCTCCGATGTAAGAAACTACACTTCGATGAGCGAAGCGATGGAAGATCCGCAATTAGTTATAAACAATCTCTCTGAATACTTTAAAACCATGATCCCCTGCATAGAACAGACCCAAGGCACCGTTGATAAGTTCATCGGTGATGCAATAATGGCCGTGTGGGGGAGCATGTACGAACTGGAGAATTCTGCCGAGAACGCGATAAACGCCTCTCTTATGATGAGAACAGCTCTCCGAAAATTCAATGTCGATAGAGGCAGTACCGAAAAACCCGTTTTCCAAATTGGCTGCGGCTTGAATAGTGGTCCGGCCACCGTGGGAATAATGGGCGATCCATCAAGCAAAATGGAGTGGGCTCATATGGGAGATACAGTTAATCTGGCCAGCAGAATTGAAGCGTTAAACAAGCCAATGGGCACCGACATAATTATATCAGAATCAACCGCCAATCTGGTTAAAGGAATATTCAGTCTTGTCCCTTTAAAAAAGATCAAGGTTAAGGGGAAGTCCGAAACACAGATAATCTATGCTGTTCTTGGGCGCATAGACGATGAAATCAAACCCAAAAGCCTAGACGAATTGAGAACCATGATCGGAATTTCCGATTACTCTGAAAAATCCTCTGATTCGGAGGAGTATGAAACTAAATATGAAATTCTCGATTCGTAATACTCTTGTAACCATATCTTTGTTGGCCTCGGCAGCATTTTTCGGGTGGCTTTTTCAAAACGAGCTAAATAAAGCAACCGAATTCGTATCTGGAGATCCGGTTGGAAGTATAAGAGAAATTCAGGGCCGAGTGGAGCGACGTTTCAACAGGCAAAGCAAGTGGAACATAATCGCTGAAGAAAAAGAACTCTTCAATCTTGATTCTATCAGAACCACAGCAGACTCCAATGCAATTATCCTGCTTAAGAAAACAGACAACGAGGGCAATGATATCTTCGACGAAATAACAATGGGATCTGACACATACATTGTACTCGATCTTTTGGGACGCATGAGAGATATCAACCTTGTCTCCGGCAAATTATCCGTCAAGGGTCAGCAGGGCTTAGTTGTCAGCACAGAAAAGGCGCGTATCTATGCGGATCAGGGACTTGTTAATCTAAACCGCGACTTGGATGAGAAGCTTAGCGTTTCGGTTTCGGAGGGTGAAGCGTCCGTTCTGATAAACAACCAGATAACACGGGTGGGTAGTGATGCTATCTTGCAATTCGATGCGAACACGGGAAATACATCTGAAACAGCCTTAGCGGTTGCGGCAGAAAAGCCAATTTCCAACGCCCTGTTCTTAGGCTACGGGACTGAAATTCAAGTTGATTTCTCCTGGCGGGTTTTCACCGACTGGTCCAACCTGATTCTCGAGGTTTCAACTGATCCAACATTTTCAGATATCGACGGCGCTCGGATTGAAGCTGATTCAAACGCATCACTTAACCTAGGCACAGGCCACTGGTATTGGCGTGTCCTCGAATCGGAGAATGGAAATGCTGGCCCTACAAGCGAGTTCTCGATAGAACAGGCGTGGCGCATAGAACCGATAGCCCCCTCACCAGGTTTGAGAATACCTTTCCGCGGACAAGCACCTGGTGTTCTCCTTAACTGGAGCAGTGCGCCATATGCGAGTTCCTACACGGTGGAAATAGACCGAAACTCATCATTCTCCAATCCGCAGATTGTACGTGAGGTCATCAGCAATTCGATACTGCTTAAAGATCTAGCAGAGGGTAGTTGGTGGTGGCGCGTGATTCCTAACTACCAACGCGGGAACTTGAGAAATCCACTAAATTCTGAACCTCGCTATTTTGTTTTGGAGAAACGTATCGAACACGAACCTGTAACACTCATCAGTCCTATGAAAAATGAATCCTTATCAAGCCTGAATGTCCGAGATGGCATTCCGTTTAGATGGCTTGCGGCCGAAAACATAGTCTCATATCGGATAAGCGTGGCAAAAAATCAGAATATGAGCGAAATAGTGGCGGTAGAAGAGGGACCTGAAAACTGGAAGACCTTGCTTCCTACTCCCGAACCTGCCATCTATTACTGGCGAGTTGAGGCCATTGCCGCCGACGGGAGCGATGTTCCGAACTCAGAAACACGCAGTTTCACCGTTAGGCCTCAAAGCGGAATAGTTGAGCTTATCTACCCCTCTCCCGGCGAGGAGTTGAAGCCGTTCACATCTCACAGCTTCATATGGCGTAGCGACATCCCCGGCACTTCTAGGTTTCAGTTGAGCAGAATCGGGAAGGCGGGTGATGAAGAACGCAGCAGAATTGTAGATGCCCTATTAGAAGGCGAATCATTTACAACAGTGCTTCCGAACGAAGGCGAATATTCATGGAGTATACAGATGCTCGATGATAAGGGCCGCTTGCTGCTTAGAAGCGGGGAGGCTCGTTTTAGCTTGATATCGGATTTCAAGCCGCCGGAGCTTATCGATCCGAGTCCTGGTTCAACCGTCGGAATCTACGACTCCACCGCCATCGCGATAAGCTGGGATCCATCGCCCGGCGCCGATGCCTACGAGATAGTACTTAGCAATCAAGATGGAGTTGTTATAGGACTAGATAGACGCGTAGAGGGTTTGAGCCGAGATTTTGCGTTCTCTCAAACAGATAGCGGGGGTATATACACGGTTGAATTAACATCAATAAGGGATAATCCGCCTCCAGGTGCATCCTCAAGAAGCGCGACAGCCATTTATCAATTTGAAGTGAAAGATTCTATTCGATATTCACCAGCCATCCTGCTCTCTCCGAAAGATGGCTCTACAATAAATCCGATAGAGGCCCTGCGAGGTGGAATCAACCTTAACTGGAGGCAGGATTCACCACTTGATAATTACACAGTCGAACTTAGCAATGAAGAGTTTACTAGACTATACCAAAGCAAGCAGCCCAGCCTATTTCTCGAGTCCTTGAGTCCCGGAAGCTATTCGTGGCTTGTTCGCTCCAGAGACAATTTCGGACAGGAGGCTCCAAGAAGTCAGATCGCCAGATTCATAATCGATGATTTCTCCAGTTTGACCCCTCCTACCGTAGTATTCCCACAGTCCGGAACCAGCATAGATATGACAGGGGAGAAGAGCCTTTCCTTTGAATGGGAATCTGAGGAAGAAACTGCTGTATATGATTTTACGCTCTACAGTGATGATAAGAATATGCCCATTATTAGAGAAATCAATTGGAACAACACCACATATACACTGGACAACCTCGAGATTCTGGATATTGGAAACTTCACTCTCACAATCCAATCACGTATCGACTACCCCGATATCGGAATCACTCGAACGAGTCCGGTAGTTAGGGTGCCTTTTGCCCTTTCAGCTGATGTCGCCGATACGAAGCCAAAGATACTTAGCAATGAGTTGCAATATGCGGACTAGGAGAGGCAAGGGATCGAAGTTTCTTTTCCTGATAAGTTTCCTAGTGGCCTCAGCCTGCCTCTCGGCGCAAAAGAGAATCGAATGGGAACCCGTCTCCGGAGCCGATCACTACCTAGTGGAAATAAGACAGGATGGCAGGCTTGTATTTGAAACTCGAAGCGAGAAGCCTTTCATTCCACTCTTCCTCCCACCCGGCATCTATGACTTCCGAATCAAGGTGATAGATACATTCGGAAATGTCAGGACCACCGGAGAACCTAGCCGCCTTGAAATCAGCTCTCCTCTTATTCCCTTTATCATGGACGTATTTCCTAGAACAACCTATGAAGACGCTGAGCCGATATTTTTTGCACGGGTGAGTGGACTAACGGAGGGCAGAGAGAAATCCACCTCTTTCGAGCTTGAGAACAGCGAAGATAAGAGAGTGCCTCTGAGTTGGGAGAAATCGGACTCCAGCAAAACTGCAGAGGGCTTGATAGAGATAGCCCTAAGTACAAGAAGGAAGTTGCCCGATGCCGGAATCTGGCATCTCATCATGGCGAATCCCGATGGTCGCGAGGATCGTTTTGAAAATGCGCTCAATATATCCCAGGGCTCACAAGCTCGAATAAGGAACGTGAATCCCAAAGCATTTGTAGCTGGTATTCCAAGCGCCGTGCTTCGAATCAGGGTAAGGGATTTTGATGAGGATGCTACTCTTCTAATCAAAGGGCCCTCGGAAATTCCGGTAACAAAACTGAACCGGGGCGAAGATGATTTTTTCGAATTCAACCTGATTCTCAAGAATGCCATAGAGGGAAAGTATCTGATTTCACTAGTGAATTCCTCGGGTGAAACCGACACCGCAAGATTGAGAATTCTATCTTCGGAAACAGCTTCATCCAAAGAGCCCAAGTCTTTGAAAATCGATAACCAAGAACCCAGGCCTCTCCCAGAATTCCCCAATGCAATCTATGGGGGGTGGAGGCCTATTATAAAAAGAATCGGCAGCACCGGCATTTTTGAGCCCGGGTCTGAAAGCTTCCCAAGAACAGAAGCAGTTCTTCAACCAAGTTATCTGGGATTTACACTGGGGTATTCCCGGAGTATTGAAAACAGTTTACTTCGAAGAATCCCTTATCTAGATGGCTTGGAATGGTTTCTATCGGCAGGCTACACCCAAAGCAAACTTGTCAGTAGCTTCGATATTCCTAGCCCGGAAGGTAAGCTTGACTGGCAAAAACATCATAGTTTAGCATTCCTTTTTGGAATCGCTTACACCTCCTGGTTCGATTTCCCTCTGAACTTCCTGGCGCAGGTTGGTTTTGGAGTCGGCGTTACGCTTCGGAAGTACATTGGCCCTTCTGTGGATATTCCTCCACTACCTAGTTCTATAGTTCAATACGAAATATCCACTCCCGAGAATTCGACAAGCTTTATTACAAGTTTCGATTTCGGACTTCGCTGGGATATCACGCCTCGCCTATTTGTAAATGCAACTGCAAACGCTATTCTTCGAAGCGATATCAGAGGATACAATGAAAAATCTATTCAACCGAAGATTGAAGGGGGCGCGCGTTGGTAGAAGACTCGGCTAAGTTCAGCCTGGTCCACATTCTCCAGAAATGGATTATCCCTCTCATCATACTTCTGATTTCAACTTGGATTAGCCATGGCCAGGAATCAAACCTGCTGATAAGCGAAGAGGGCGCGGTTATACTTGAATGGGAATCCGAGGCATCACTGTTCCGCATTCAAATTCGTCGCGATGGGCAGGTTTTTCTCGATAAGGAACACGAAAAAAGTGAGATAAGATTGAATCTGGCCCCGGGGCTCTATGAATATAGAATAGCGGCACTGAATGCTTTTACCAAAGAAGAGAGCAGCACAGCCTGGTTGCCGCTAAGAGTGAAAAGCTCGAGAATCCCCTATTTCCGTCCTGTATCCCCTCTCGACATTGAAGAGGGAGAGAGCGGAAGAAAACTAGTTGTCAAATCAACTGAATTCGATGAGGATACCCTCCTCCAGTTGATAAGGGGAGATGAGCGAATCACAACGGAGTGGCAGAAGGAGGGAAAATTCTATTCGCTTCAGCTGCCAGATTCGCTTGAGCCGGGTATTTGGAATCTGGAAGCGCGAGACATCTCCGGAAAAACCTTCACGTTCCCCGAGATTCTAACTGTCCAATCCGCTAAATCTCTTCTGATTCACGGCCTAAGCGTAACCGAGCTTCCCCCGGGGGGAACCTTCCCAATCGAGATATTCGGTGAGCGCTTTGATAAGAATATGACTTTGCGCTTCGAAGGCTCGGATGGACTTCTGAGAGTTGTTTCAATTGAAATTTTTAACGAGAAAAGGGCTCTGGTTTACCTTGATTTGATTGGAGCAAAATCCAGTGATTACACATTGATAGCATCCAATCCAAACGAGGTTGAAGTTCGTTTTGAAGAAGCTCTAAGAGTGGAGCCTGCCAAAGACCTCATGGAAACCAAAAAGAGAGAAGTCAAGCCGCGCGTTGAATTCCACGCTGGTTACTCCCCGATGCTGATAGTCTTCAACAAGAATGAATTGCTTCCAATATACATAGCCGCAGATATCGCTCTTTTGCTTCAATCCGGCTGGGAGACGTCTTTTTTGCGTGGCCTTGGAGCGGAAATTAGAGCCTTCGGAGGCATATCGGGAGTCGGTTCCGAAATCGGCACCGAATTGATTGGCGGTTTGGATGCCTCGGCGTATTACCGGCCCCTTGTAAAAGGGCCAATTGCGCCGGTATTCCTTGTGGGTGTCGGCGTGATCCATTCTGAACACGCTAAAACAACATATGAAATGGACAGAATCTCCGTGATTCGAACAGGCCTTGGCATAGATATAGTTAGAAATCGTTGGATTACACGGATTGGAGTAAATACAAGCATTTCATTCGACAAGGAGATATTTCCGGTTGTCTCGCTCATGCTTCGACAAGGGCTGCGTTATTAATCACCTATCTCAATAAGCTGCTTCGAAGAATCTCATGCGTCGTTTCGCAAATTGATAACACCGCGCATAAATTCTAGTGGCGAAGGGATTTGAACCCCTGACCTATCGGATATGAGCCGACTGCTCTGCCAACTGAGCTACGCCACCTAAAAGAGAGAATCAATGTACTTCGGGCCATGGACATGTGTCAACTTCGAGATAGACACGAAAGACGGGCTGAGCCGATCGCTACTGTAGAAATTGTCTTTTCCTAGCTTCCTCCATCAATCGTCTATTCCACGGATTGGCAGTTAACCAAGCCTGCTTGGTTTGATAATCATCGAAGCGATTAGCGTTAAGTTGTACTTGATTGAAGGCTTGGCTTATGAAATGGGTCCGCCTCTCCTCCTCCATTTCCGGGGAAATCAGAGCCGCCCACAGAAGATATATATAACTGTAGGGCGCCGGTGTTCGACGTCTATCCCTTGAAGCAAGAGCCTTGAGGCGCATAACTCCATTTGAATTTTCTCCAGAGAGATAAATACTAAACGCTTCAATCCATTCTCCCAAAGCATCCAGTGGACCAGTGGAATTTGTAAGCCTGCCCTCTATGGGGAAATACCCATCAGACCAATCATCATACTCTCCTTGCAGACGAGAACTTTGGCGTTTAAATCTGCATGCCTTTCCGATATACTCCCTGGCTGCCTCGACATCTCCAGTTAGAAAGGCGGCCTCAGCAAGATAGGCACAGGCCTCCCGTGTATTTCTGGATCTTAAAAGAATTCCTTCCCCCTCTTCTTTGGAATCGGCTAATAAGGAACGGCCCTCCCAAACTTCGAAAACCCGAAGTTCATTTACCAGTCCATAGAAATCCGCAACGCGCCGCCCACCTTCGGCAAGCTTTGAAGCTTCCTGATAGCGGCCAAGTTCCCAGTTTATGCGAACAGCAATAAGAGTCAGAAGCAGATGTAAATCTCTCCTTCCTCTTTGATACGCCATTTCACGATACTCATGGCAGAGCCTCATTGCGCGAGGTATGTTGCCGAAAAGAAAATAACCAACCGTTTCCATTGCCGCGGCTCGAATAACACCCCATGAAACAGCAACTTGGATGCCAATTCTCCCTGCAATGCCGAAGTGGTCTATTGCGTCTCTAATCTTGCCACTTGAAAGAAGACTTAGCCCCAATTCAAGGTGAGAATATGTTTCCCCCCTGTGATTACCCAATTTTTGAAATGCAAATATGGCCTCTTTGGAGGCCCTTAATGCGTCTTCTTGTTGCCCAATAGCATAGTAGTAACGAGCTATCTGCAATTTAAATTCTTCAGAATAGGGGCCTTGGCCACATATCAAAGATACGCTGCCATCCTTTACCTGCGACTTGGCTTCATCGGCATTGCAGGTGAGTAGGACATAGCGCAGCCTAGCTGAGCAAATGACGTTTTGTAAGGATTCCATCTGAATGGTGTTCAATTCGGATTGCGGCATAATCGATGATGTCAGCAGTCTTCCCGCGGCCCGCAGTCTTCTGTTTGTCAAGAAATAGTTGCTAAGCTTTCTTAGAATGTCCACGGCCCGCTTAATTGGCCCCCAGCGCTCCAGATACCGAAAGAAATGGAGAAGATTGATCGGATAACTATCCTGAAATCTACCATATAGATACTCCCCAAAATCTTCGGCATCCCGAAGCATCTCGCTATCATGTGAAATTGCATTCGCCGGTATACCAGGAAAAATCTGAACTCTGCCATCAGAGTATTCCCTTATCAGCCCTAAGTCCAACAAGTGGTTATAGCATGCAAGTTGTTCGTCTTGTGGGTAATCTCCGTATTCCCGTTTTTCAACAAAAAGATCTTTCTCGCAAAGCCCAGCGGCTGCATGGATTAAGAAGAGCATTCTACGATGGTTTTTATCCAGCGACTTGATTAATGCTTCGCCTGGAATTCCAGTTCTATTTATGCCCTTCTCTTTTTCCGTTATCAGATAAAAAAGCTTGTGGAGATTGGCACCGCATTTCCTAAGCCATCTGGCGGCCTCTCTCGTATTCGATTTGATATTGGAAGACTTCAAAATGGCCGCCATTTCACTTTCCGATGGCTCTCTAAAGGAAACCTCGTAGCCTTTTCCGGGCAGCGTAACTCTTTTGCCAGTTATTTCCGTATCATAGATGAAAACTAATCGGAAATTCTGCTTAGTCAGCAATTCACTAAGAAGTGGAAGCAAAAATAGGGATGTTTCCGTGTCGGGTTTGAATCCGTCTATCAGTATGTAGGCTGGTCTGCCTCTTTGCCTCTCAATATACGCCTTCGAATATAGGATGAATGTCTGGATCAAATCTACCGGTATTTGATCTCGCGACATTTTCCATATTTCTCCTTTCTGAACAAATCTGAGAATTTCGGAGCCGGTACTCGCCCACCACTTCGCCTCCTCGCGATCAAGGTATTCAGGAAGATTGGCAAACGATGTCTTTAGTGTTCGAACAAGCGGTTCCATCGAATCTTCCGAACTCTCATAGTAGGGAATTGTGAGCGGTGTTCCTCCATCGTCAGGGTAAAGGCCACTAAGCGCTTTGCGCAGGGTGGCCCGCTTGCCGGAACCCCATTCGCCGCGAAGCAGAAGAGAGTTGAAGTCGTTATCTTCCTTCTCTAGTTTCTGCAAGGCCCTTCTTACCGCCCTCAAACGATCAGGCCTTATTAGCAATCTCGATAGACGTTCATAGGGCTCCAAACCTATTTCCTTTAGCCCTTTAACTCGAAAAAACCCTTCGATAAATTCTCCCTCAAGGGAGTCGCGAAACTCGTCGACCAGCTCAGGATCAACCCATAGACAATTATCCTCGGGGGCGGCAAACATCAAAAAATCCAAGCGATTTGCATCCATATTTTCCGGAATGCCGGAAATTAGCAGGGTGGCTCCAAAGAGGTCTTTATCGTTTTCCCTTATGCAGGTGTACATTGCCATAGCCGCTTCTGCAGTTTTTCGAGCTGTTGTATTGAAGACGGGTGGATATCTAAATAAATCGTCGCTTAAAGATCGTCCGCCAAAACGCCGTATCAGCTCATTAAGCTCGAATCGAATTGTATTGATCAGGGGGGGGTGCAGTTTGCTTAGTTGGCTTAGATGTGATATTCCCACATAAATCGAGTAAGGACTCATAGATATTTCCGCAATTATTGTAAACCGAAAAACATAGAGCTTCATACATTTTTCCTTGTCTGATAGAGACTAATGCACAAGTTTTTCTACATATGAATCCAATTTGAAAACTTTTCTTGACCGTGCGGTGATCGATATGCTAGATTCATTAGCTCGGCTTCCCGAACACGACGCTAAGCGCTACTTGATAAAAAGCGAGCTAAAGAAATTGGAACTGAAAATTCGAAAGAGCGGCGAAATTTACGTTATTGATGTAAACGGCGAGTTGGATCTATATAATTCCTACAAGCTCAAAGAGCTAGTAAATAAAATGGTAGGGAAAAAGATTCAGAGATTTGTTATCAATTTGCAAGACGTGGAATACATTGATTCAAGTGGTATTGGCGCCCTTATCTATATTCATTCAACTGCAAAGAGACTTGGCATCGGATTTTTTATTTCAAACGTGCATGGTTCGGTTAAAAAGGTTATTGAGCTTACCAAACTCATGAATTACTTCCCAATCGTCAGCAAAGTAAGCAACGCAGTGAAGCAGCTTGAGGAATAAGCGGATGGCAAAAAAGATTCAACAGGACGATGACCATAAGCTTCTGGCTAGAAAAGGAATGGCAAATAAGGAGTTCTCCAGCGACTATCGTCAAATAAGGTATTTCACTCTGATGATAGCGCAGAAAGCGCCTCCGGGGATAAAGGAGGTAAACCTTCTTGAACAGCAGATAAGTGAGCTTATAAAGAATGCTGTCAAACACGGCAACAAGTCAGATCCGAATAAAAAAATCAAAGTCTGGTATTCATTTACATCTTTGAACGCGAGAATCATTATCGAAGATGAAGGAGAAGGCTTCAAGAAAATCAATGATTGGAACTCTTTTAATTCACAGCGTCAAAAGTGTCTTCTGGATGAAGATTTTGAGAGACTTGCCAACTATGTCTCATACAGAACTAGCGAGAGCGATGACGATGATGGTGGCAATGCCTTATTTGCAGCCACGGAATACTGGAACGAAGGTGTTGCCTTCAACAAAAAAGGAAACATAGTCGGGGTGGGCAAGCGGTTTCCTAAAAAACGGCCGGGAATCGAGATTGCTTGAATTCAGCTTTAGATGACAACGCCGTGGTGCAAAAAATATGCGAGGATAGTCCTCAGAAATGATTCCTGATTACCTACCGGTGCTTGGATATTCGCTGAAATTTTGAGACCAGCGATCGATAAACCAGCCGCCCTCCCAATTTGAAAGGTATATGTAACCGTCGGAGAGCTGTACTCCCTCACCATCCGCCAATCTAACCCTCAGGATAATCTGGCCGTCCTCGTATTCTGGAACCGAGTATCTGGGATAAACATCCTTGCCGCCATCGACAAGGACATTTTCGAATTCCAGTGATAATGGAATACGAACCCTGGGATGTATCCGCTCTGCCGGCACTCTCCCATCTCTTATTGCAGAAAACACATCGTCGCAGACTCTTAGGGCCTCGGCCCAAAGTGGATCTGGGTTGCGGAGGTTTGCCAGCGGTCCTAGTATCTCATCCTCGGGGAGTGTTGCTTTTCCAGGATTCCATTGGATAAAGGAATTCCATAGTTCATTATCGGGATTTTGGGCGCTTGTCTCTGGCGAGAAAATTGCGAGGGAAAGAAAACTGAGGACAATAATCAACGAACGGCTAATTCTCATTTTTCCCAAGTATATCTTCAATATCTTCGATCGATATGTCCGAAAAGCCGGACCGACTCCTTTCTTTTTGGGGAAGAAATATATCATTGTAAGCTACAGACAGGCGGAAGATATCGTCTTGTTTGTAATCAGGCGGAATGCTTACTTCCAGGCTATAACTCTTTTTCCTCAGTCCTCTTAGCATAACGTTAACAGGATCACCCACCGTGATGGCAAAATGCGGACTGTAGGTAAGCATAATAAGCAGAACTACAGAAAGACTCACGGCAAAAATTGTGATATTCAACTTGGATTGAGACACGGCAGCGGGCCTGACATCGAACCAAATGTAATAGGGCCCGGCGTAGCTGGTAGTGAAATCACCAGGACCAAAGTAGTCCTCCAAGTACTCCCCCTCATATCTGGCGAAAAGAGTTTGTTCACCTTTTTTAAGCAAGAACACCGACGGCTCCGATAAGCCCCATATTTCAGCTTCATCAGGGCTTAGCAGGAAAATCTCTTCAAGTTCCCGAACGGCCGCCTTTCCGCTTTCAAGCCATGCCTCTTCAGTGTCTTTCAGATCTAAAACAGCAAAGATGGCTCCAACAAGCATAGAAGCAAAAATCAGTGTGGAGATTGCAGTTGTAATTATACGAACTGTATGCCGCTGAACCATCACAGAATCGGCAAAGCGAATTCTGCGGAATATCTTGAGCAACCTCAGAAGCCTTAGTATTCGAGCCATGCGAACAGCCTTTACCACTTTCAGCAAACCTATAAGCGTTCCCGTTCCCACGAAAACAGTACCCCTTATTGTCGAAAGCAAGATGGGCCCTGAGGTCAGTACTAGAAGAGGTATTGATGCAACGAAATCCACCCATCCATTTTCGAACAAAATATACCTGCGAAGAGAACGAGAGCAGATTGCATTCCAGCTTCGAATCAAAAACTCCAGGGTAAAAAACAAATCGAAGGCGAATCCACTGTAGATAAACACCCGCCTAATAGTCCATGTCGAATTTGAAATTACCAGTATATCCTCGGCAACAGTCTGCAGCAAAACCAGCACAATGGCCGCAGTTACAATTGGTTCTAAAACATCACTAACCTGTCGCTTCATCTATTACCATCCGTTCTCAGCGGCAATACTCTGCAGTTCTACAAGCATATCCAAGTCGAATCCATAAATCTTGTAGTTTTTTCTGGCAACGCTAAACCAGCTCTTATCCGAGGACTCCGATCCCCGATCAACAGTTATCTCGGGTTTCAGATACCTGGAGCGATGAGAAAACAGCGCAGCGAGCCTGGCGGTACCCTCAGTATGCGGATTATCCTGAAAAGGCAGCATACTATTGACAGCGCTCCGCAGTACGGGTTCCGGCATCAGATTGACCGATGCTGTAAGTTCTTCCAACACCTTCGAGGCAAAAGAGGGTGAAATAAAAAGCAGATGCTCTCGTGATGCAAGCGAAGATTCAGGGGAGAAATATCGGACAGACGGGCGAATGAGCATGGCCGCTTTAACCATATCAGCAATTTCATTAGCATTGATTTTTAGCCGCTGAACCTTCCTAAGCTCAAAACTGACATATTTCTGCCGGGAAAAAATCTTCTCCACATACCTGTCAATCAAACCCGATTCCACGGCCATAAGCGGACCTGTCATCTCCCTTCTGGAATTCGCCTTCTTTGACATTCGCTTCAAAAAATCGTCCAACTGAGATTTCACTGATTCGACACTGACTCTCCCCCGCGGCATATGCTCCACAAAAGTGAACTTCATGCTTTTCCCCAGGATTTCACTGATTATCGATTGAAGTGTCTTATCCGAAATTTCCGTCAGAGTTTTCTCCAGCAGGCTCAAAATCTTAGACCATGGCAGTTTCGGAAAAAATTCTGGAGATCTGAGCGTTGGTTCGAGTACAGAACTATTTGCCTCAAGAAACTGGCATAGCTGTTCTTCCTTTTGAAGGGGCGAAAGTCCTAGAAGCGATGGATTCTCCCACAGTCGGACTACAAAAGCAGCGGCTTTTTCCTGTTCATTACCCATGTGCTTCCAATTTTTCACACATCATTTCTAGTTTTAGCCTGTATATGACATGATAATATGAATGCATAGACTCGCTCGATGCTTCCTACTCTTTCTCATCTTCGCATCGCCAGCACCTCGTGTGCTTAGTGCACAGGAAATGTCAAGCGACAATAGTTCAATTCTACCAGCAGAACTCGAAGATGACAAAGGTATATCTGAAGACTCAGCATACCTCATAGAGAACAAACTAAAAGATATGGATGTGAACCTTATTTGGGATGGCTATTGGCGAATACGTTTTGTAGCAGGGGGGGCATTTGGCAGAAAAACCGACGAAAACATCTATCCTAATCTGCAAAGGGGTGTGATATTCACCCAGGAACCAGATCTAACGCTGAGTCTTTGGTTGAACAAGCGATGGTTTATCGAAACGGTTTTTCAAGGGAGCTTTGATCGCAGTAGCTACAGAGGCGTTTATGTAGGTCAGGAAGACGAGTTTGTCCAGGAAGTTGTAGCTGGAAACAGCGACGTTAGTGCCACGGCTTATGCCAAAATGGAAGTTCCTTCGCCTCATACTAACGCCCCCGGCATCTCTGCAAAATTTCTAACTCCCAAATCCAAACATGAAATTCTGCTTCGATTCGATCCAAGCGCTCCAAGAAAAAAGCTATTTCAAGGGCAATACGAGATTAACGTTCAAAACATCGACTTAATGGAATTCATCGAAGGGAGATTTTTCATCCTGCCGGACAAAGACATATCTAACCTTGCCGTCTATCTGGAAGATAGAGAGGGATCGATAAGCGGAATAGATGGAATTAGTACTGAACGCAGATACCGGCTTGCACAAGACACGGAGTACTTCGTAGATGAACAAAACGGTCTTCTCGAGCTTAGCTCTTCTCATGATGGGCAGGTAGTGGTTTATTACGAGAACAGCAATGGCCAACCGGTGGGCAGAGAAACTATAAGTGATTTCATTATCAAGCCGGATTCAAATCTCAGACCACGGTGGAAGCCGCAGATGAGCTCGAGTGATTACGCGGAATTCGGATTTGACAAAGTGGATGTATACGACCCAGATGGAAGAAAATTCGAGAAAACCTCAAAGGTGAATATCAGTGGCAAAAACTATCTAGTTATTTATGAACCAGGCAAATTCACACCCTTTGAACGGCAGAACGTCTACAGCTCAAAAATACCGCTGCCGGAGGAGAGTTGGAGAATAGCACCCAAGCTCCGAGATCGAGGCGCTCTTTATCCAACTGAATCTATCGACTTCAGTTTCATACCCAGTATTCAGAAGAAAAGCATCACCGTCTACGACTCCACGAATTCTTCAGGCGATGTTCGCCATCCGGCAAATCGTTACCCATTTGCTGTTTCCGATCCCCAGGCATATGGTCCCGGTAGGGAAAGCGATCCGGCAGGTTTTTCCAAAACGATAGTGCTGACAATAAGAAAGAAAAATTCCGACTACTACCTGGGAACTGGTGTAATACCCGGATCGGTTGTTGTTCATATAAACGGCATAAGGGATGAAAACGTTAAGATTTCAAAGGACGGACGAATCAGTTTTTCACGCTTCATCCATCTAGATGATTGGATTGAAGTCAGTTTTCGAATTGAAGGCTCGAAATTCGCCGATGGCGATCTCTTTATCTATCAGGGGAATAAGTTTCAACTCGCGCCACGATTAACCCTGGAATTGGCGGAAAGTATGCGATGGAACATCAGTCGGGAACGTTCCGTCTCCGAATACGAGGAAAGCCCAGGTTCGATAAAAATTGCTAGCGCTCTCGACTGGAAGATGGACAACGCCGGAATAAATTTAAAAGGCGATGCCACTCTTTCAACTCCAGATACAACGGGCAAACTGCGAATTCTCGACATGGAAGACGGATCTCTGAATCTGCTTTTTTTCGAATCTACCTTGGTTCAAGCTCCAGAGGGCATTCCGAAGCATGAAAAACTCACCCTCAATACCCGCGAAAACGCCGACAGATACAATTACTTTTCTTTCGATTCCCTCGGTAGAGAAAAACTCAATGATTATTTGTGGAATAAGGCCACATCCACCGGGAAAGACGGGCCAGCTCTCGCCGCGAGCAGAAGTGGGGAGACAGTTGGGAGTAGGGTTATGGATCTTCGCTTCGATTTGCCGGAGGTGGCAAACCATTGGAGCGCTGGAGATTTCCTGGCAGATTCAGGAGGTCCCATCAACCTTTCATCCTACACTGGTATAGAAATCCCAATCATGTTCCGAGAAGATTACGGCAGCGGAGATGGCCTTGGCGCAAGTGTTCCTGACATCCTCCTTCAAATTGGTGAAATAGGAGAAACAGAAGATCATCATGAAGATGGAGTTGTCAACAAAGCCGATTCTGGTCGGATGATCGAATGGAATTTGACTGATTACGCTGAAACCTCTAAAGACATCAAGGAGGCCTGGATATCAAAAAATATTTGGAGAACCCTGCGGATAACTCTCAACGCCTCCCAGAGAGCCAAGCTAGATAGCGTTAGGGCACTTCGTCTGGTTATAACCAACACTCCAAGCAATACCGCGGCTCCGAAAGACGCTTTGGATTTAAATGGCCGGGTAATCCTTGCTCCACCCAGGTTCAATGGGAGTCCATTTAGAGTCGAAGTTCGCAATGCTTCTGACGAACTCGTTTCCAATCAGCATGTGTCTGCTATCGAGATTGCCAATAACACTCTTGAATCTGCCTTCCCCGAAGTATCATCTCTGTTTGAACAGAAGGGAGTGGAAAACAAGGTTGTGAAATTGAGTTGGGGCGAAGATGCACCTGAAGGAGCGCCCATCGGAGCAAGTGAAAGATGGGAGGCTGTAGCTTGGTTTTCCGGCATACCCCTGGAAGCCTATAGAACTCTGGTGTTTTTTGTTTATGATGATAATAAGTCCGGAAGTAGGACTATAAACGTTAGAATAACTGACGAGAAAGGACTTGGTATCAAAATAAAATGGACCTCGTCAGAAGTGGGGAAGTGGGATCGTATCAAGGTTGATATCGCGAAGGGAAAGGCAAGCAGCGCCCTTGGCAATTCAATTGAAAAGCTTACTATTGACAAAAACGCCGGCGAGCTAACTCGAATTATACTAAGTGGAAACAACCAATCCGGCGGCGAAAATTCCGGTACTATCTACTTCGACGAGTTCTATCTCAGTGATCCCTCCTTCTCGATAGCAGGCAAAGCAGATCTGAATGCTTACTGGCGTTACGAAGAAAATGTGGCGACTATTGGCAATTTCCCGATACTTGGCGACATAGCCCTTGATGGAAGTTTCGATATCAGCGGCGGCAGGATTATTTCGAGCGTTAATAGGGAAAATGTGGTTTATTCGGGTTCCATGAGGATACGCGCGGATATCTTGGGGATGGAACTCGATACGGATTGGCAGGGCGCCTGGAATCCCAAAAAGCTGAACTGGTCGGGAAGCCATACTTTGATAATTCCCTCCGACTATGATGTTTTCTGGTTCAAGGATGCCTACTCCAAAGGGGAATCCGGAGAAATCCTGAGCTTCTCGCGCCTAAACGATTTGAATTTGAAACTCGATTTCGGATGGATGCGAGTTTTTAGCGAAGCCTTTTATGACAATAAATCAATTGTCCAATCCTGGGGTACTGAAACCGCTTGGGAAACAAAGAGATGGAATTTCGATTTGGATATCAGGTATATCCTGGATTCGAGAGAATTCGAAGCGAAATCCGAGAATTACTTCTCCTCCTGGATTAAGAATTACACTCTCCTCTGGCCGGCAAGAGGAGATTCCTTCAATCGGGAAATTCATCATGCATTGGATTTGAACGCGAATATAGAAGCATTTTCAGTGAAGTGGAATCCTGAGCTCAGGATGAAGGCCTATAAGGCACCTAAATGGAACCAGGAGAATCGTTGGGCCGGAACTCTTTCTTTTCCGATCCAATTTCCAACTTGGTCTATTACGCCGTCTTATCGACGCAACTTCCGTCAGCTTATCGATACGAACATGAACTACAACGCTAATTATGGAGATGTTTGGCATAACTTTGTAAGCAATGTGAGAAATCAATTGCCTCTTCTTACTTATCTTCCCTTCCGAGAATTATTTGGAAAGAAAGAAGGGAGAGTTTTCAAACGAGTCTCCAAAGGGTTGTTAGAGGCAGACTACACGGCGGAGTTCTCGCTGGACATAAGGCGGATTGTAGGTTCCAGTTTCACCGATCTTTTCATCCCGAATTATACGAATTTTTCCATTGAAAGAAAGTATCTGCGCAAGGGAGATACAACTGGTTGGGAAGATGAGTGGCGAGGAATCATGGGTTTTGAGGCTATCAATCTCTTTGGACGCTTTGGAACCTATCCCATAATTTCAATCTACAATAGCGAGCAGCTCTCAAATCTGTTACAGATTGTCTTAAAAGACATAAATAGCTCATCTGCACCAAGACCGCATGAAATACTCTGGCAGAGCAATTGGCTATTTAAGGAAGATAGAGGTAAATCATTCATATTTGATCACCGTATGCATTGGGATTACAGAAGGCGCGATACGAGGCAGGATGCGAAGCTAGAATATCGATGGCGCACTGCGGCAAAGGATGTTTTGCGCTTACCTTTTTTCAAACGGATGATTCTGAAGCAACACTATTTGGAAAATCGAGAACTTCTGCTTTTGAAGGGCAGTTACCCATGGCAGAACGCACCGTATTCGACTGACTTCAATATGGCAGTTACGATTCGTCACGAATCGGCTTGGATTTTTCCCGAAGTGGGAGAATTCAAAGGCTGGTTGACTCTGGGCCTGGGCTCCTTTGGAGAAAAATTCAGTAACGGGTGGGAATTGGGAATTGAAGCAGAACTACATTTCTGAATTTTTTTCTCGGTTGCTAATAACAACACGGCCTAGCTAACGCGTGCTACAACTTATGGCGAATTCATTTTAGAATACTAGTGTAATGGAAGTTCAAACTATCCGCATTTTGCCTCAGATAGTAGCCAGGAAGATAGCGGCGGGAGAAGTAATCGACAAGCCATATGCAGCCGTGCGGGAGTTACTCGATAACGCAATTGATTCCGGCGCTAATGAGATTGTTTTGGAATTAGATGGCGGAGGCACAGACAGCATCAGGGTAAGGGATAATGGCCACGGAATGGGACGGGAAGATTTAGAACTATGTTGGCTTCCGCATGCCACTAGCAAGATTGCGGATGTAGTGGACTTGGGGCGAGTGAAGACGCATGGATTTCGTGGTGAGGCGCTTTCGAGCTTGGCTTCCTGCGCGCGTTTAGAGATAGTGACGGCAAGGGGAAATATGGCGCATCGTTTGGTGGTGCATGGTGGCAAAAAGATGGAATTGGGAACCTTTCATGGTGCTCAAGGAACTTCCGTTTCGCTTAGTACTTTGTTCTACAACATGCCCGCGCGGCGCAAATTCTTGGGGACGGAACGTTCTGAGGGTTTGATGTGCCGAAAAGTTCTTCTTGAAAAGGCGACTGCACACCCAAGCACTTCATTTCGATTCTTTTCGGATGGAAAGCCAAGAGGTATTTATCTGTCCAACTCGCAATTGGAACGCATTCTGGAATGTTGGCCGAATTTAGCTCAGAAAACGCTATGGATGGAGACTTCAGCAGAAGAAGACTGTTTTAGCATTCATGTCGTACACCTTAGACCGGAGATTGCCCGGAAGGATAGAAAGCATATCCAGATTTTTGCCAACCGTCGCAGGATAGATGAGTTTTCATTGTTGCATGCAGTATCACAGGCCTATTCTTCATGGATGCCGGGAGGAAGCTTCCCGATTGCCTTTGTTTTCATTGAGGTAGATCCAGCTTTGATTGATTTCAACATACATCCTGCAAAGAAAGAAGTGCGATTTCTAAACCTCCATGACATCAGACATACATTGATTGAAGCAATCAAGAGTCGTCTTGCCAAGAAGTCTTATCAAGTACGAAGTAAGGAAGATACTCAAGGTGCCAATATGGCCCTATTCGCTAAAGATCGGAGGGCCAGATGGAATGCCATGGGATTGGAAGCTTCTCACGGACGCTCGCCTAGCAGGTTAGAAGACGAAATGAAAACCCATAGAGGAACTGGCAAACGTGAATCGGAAGTTTTCGCTCGCGAAGTGATTCGCGGGAGATTCGAGCGCCTCGCAACCAGTCCTACTCCAATAGCCACAAATTTCAGATATCTCGGACAGGCACTGGGAGTTTTTTTGGTAGCAGAAAGTAATGATACAATTTTTATCGTCGATCAGCACGCGGCTCATGAGAGAATGCTATACGAGAAATTTCGCCTCGCTAAACCCGAATCGAATCGATTACTGATTCCAAGATTGCTCAATCTGGATAAAACCGCGCGAATGAAACTGGAATTGCGGGAACCAAAACTCGCGGCTCTTGGAATTGAGATTGCCAAGAATGATGAAGGAGATTGGTATTTGACGGCGCTACCTTCTATCGCTAATAATTTGGAAGAGGCAATTGTTCAATTTCTCGAGGAAGCGGCAACTGAGGCTGACGGACTTGAAATTGCACTTTGGGCAAATCTATCATGTAAGGCGGCCGTGAAGGATAACACCGTTCTCGACTCTGATGCCGCCAATCGCTTACTTGAGTGGGTATTTGCGCTAGAAAATCCCCGCTGTCCGCACGGCAGGCCACTTTGGTTCGAAATCACCCGTTTTGAATTGTTTGAGCTTGTAGGAAGAACGGTGTAGTTCTCCTTATCATCATCTAGAAATCCAGGCCGTACTCCTCATAAACAAACGGACTTCCCGACTTTATGGCCATCTCTTCCACACTACTCTTTGCCCCTTTGAAACCAGACCAGAACTGCATTTAACATCAGATAAACCGCATCGTTTGGCCCTACCCTGATGTCTTTAGTCCGATATTGACGGAAATTCTGATCGCGAGCACACTGACAAGTCGTTACAATCAGAGAATCCTCATTCAAAAAGCGGCGCTCGCGTCTTCTTAGAGGAGCCCATTGATTTCTTGTCATTTTTCGTGTATTAATTAAACGTTGAAAATCATGTCGGTTGCCGACCATATTGATCCTCTTATCTATTCTCCAGAAATAAAGGATCGATTCGGGGACGTTGACTGTGTGTTAGGCGCGGGCGACTTGGACATAAGCTACTATGAGTACATCATTACCAACCTTAACAAGCCCCTACTCTTCGTATTCGGCAATCACAATCTAGCCAGCTTCCGCAATTTTCTACCAGATCACGACTATGGCTCGAATAAGACTCAAAACTTCCTTCAGAATTTTGGCTCGAAGTGCATTGATGGCAGCATTCACTTCGATAAGAGAAACAAACTCATAGTTGCGGGTCTTGGCGGATGTCGCTGTTATAATGGCGGCCATCATCAATTTACGGAATTTCAAATGTTTCTAAGAATAGCTTCCTTATTTCCTCTCATGCTATTCAATAGAGTATTTCGCTGCCGCTGGTTAGATATACTATTAACTCATGCCCCCCCAGCGGGAATACATGATCGATTGGATGCATGTCACCGCGGTTTCAAAGTTTTCCTATGGTTTATGAGGAATTTCAAGCCGAAATACCTTATACATGGGCATGTGCACATATATGATATCAACGGGAAAAGACTGACCCGCTATTCTGATACAATTGTAATCAACGCATATGAACATATCGTATTCGATCTGGAGAGCGAAATGACTGATGACTTCTTCGTAGAGCACAAGGCAGACAATGATTTCTCCAGAGCCAAGCAGAAGGCATGGATTGAATCTCTTAAGACTTTTATAAACCCAGAGGCAGGCCAATTGCTCTCTTTTCACGATATCAAGAACATATTGAAGCCGGAAAGTGAGAAATACCTCAGCATGCAGGTGGTTCCCATAAGCAGAATTGTTGGCAGCGAAGATAGATATATGGATTTCAGCAGGCATTTCTTTCCGAAAAAAGAGCATCTTCGGCAACGTTGGAAGAATATCGACAAAGCGCACCTTACAAATGTAATTTTGCCTCCTATTAAGCTTCTGAAACTCGGCGATATGTTTTTTGTCCGCGATGGCAACCATCGTGTTTCTGTTGCACTATCTCAGGGAATGAAAACCATTGATGCGGAGGTAATCGAACTCGGTACAAGGATCTCAGTAAAATCAATAGAACGCAAAGAGGAAATCATAAAAGCGGTAATGGAGTACGAACGCAGCTCTGTACTGGAACAAACAGGGCTTGCAAAAATGATTCCCGTTGAAAACATCGATTTCACCACACTCGGCAGATGGCATGAGTTAATGAACCACATCGAAGGGCACAAGTACTTCATCAACATGCATAGCAGCGATGAAATTCCTTTTGAAAAAGCCGCGCGCTCATGGTTTGACAACCTCTACACGCCAATAGTTCAGATTATACGGACGGAGAAAATACTGACTCGCTTCCCCAATCGAACGGAAGCCGATCTATATATTTGGATTATCAAGCATTGGCACTCTCTGAAAGAGAAATGCGGCCCAGAATATCCACTTAATCAGGCTGTATCAGAATTTACCACAGCTCACGGCAGGAAATTCTCTCAAAGATTGATGAAGCTTATGAAGAGAGTTATAGGTCGTGCCAGATATCCCAAATAGTTCTATCACTCTGATGAATCTTCACCTCTTCCAGCGGACTCAAGCGGGAATGGGCCTAATCTGAAACCACTAGTCCACTTTGTAAGCGGAATCCAGACTTCCCACCAATGAGCGTCTCCTTGTAAATCAATAACAATATCGCTTGCCGCTTCGAACGTCTGATTAAGTGTCAAATCCTCATTCCTGAAAATCAAGATTCCCTCTTCATACGGTCCTTCGAGCAGAAAAATCCCGTTTTCTATTCTGGCTCGCGGCCACTCGATTTCAAAGAGACGAGGCCGGTTTGGATCTGGCCTGAAGGTAATTCTCTGGCTTTCTCCTGTTCTGTCTTTCAACGTAACAGTATAGAGCTCCTCGGGAAGATCAAATCCCTCCAAGGGAATAATGGCAGGAAGTCCAACCCATCCATACTCCTCTTCCATATCGATGTCTTTAAGCCATTGATCGGAACCAAAACGCCAGATAAGGCCGGTATCCCCTGCCGAAACTGTTATCTGCTCCAAATCTTCAGGACCATCCCTATCCGAAATACGAACGAATATAGCCAGTTCCTCATAGCGATTCACACCATTATCACGATATAAAAGCCGCCATTGCAATTCGTCGATTTGCGGCGGAGTACGCTGGCAGGAAAGAAGAATGAATACGGCGGCGATTGCAATGACTATGCGTCGCATACTATCCGCTCCCACTTATCATAGAGAGCAAAGAGCCTTTCTCGGATTCCATAACATGAAGAAATCCTCAGAATCTTGCATTTCAAAGTCTTAAGTCTATCTTCCAGTACCATATCCAGAAGCCAATACAAAAAACATTGTTTTTGAGTTCTCTCAATTATACCAGGTGCCGCTTTTATGCAACCACGCGGATGCAATATTCATCTATAGATTTCGGAGGAAAGCGAACTGAAATTTAGGCGGTTATTCCACATCTGACTTAAATAACCTTAATTTCCACGTATCTAATCTGCCTGGCCAAAGTACAATGAAGTGCCTTGGATTCTTCTTTGTCCCTTGGGCACTCGATCGAACACCGGAGAAGTAGGATAGGGAGTAGAAAATTTCACAATCACAAAGGCACAAAGGGAGGCTTGGCAAAGAAGCTGCCGAAACCAATAAACCCCTCGCGGTTGAAATCCACGCACGGATCGCCCCGCACGAAAGAGATTTCTCAGGGATGCTTCGGCCATCTTAAGAGAAGCAGTGCCTTCCTGCTCTGCTCGATTGGCCATTTAAGAGAAACGATCATTCTTCTGCCAATAAACGCCGAGCGCTTTGCTCTTTTGATTCCCAGGCGAAAATACCTGCCAAGGCTGTTAATTCTCTCGATTTCTACGTGGATTTTGTCCGAATATAAAAGCGTCTCGCGGCTTCCGCCAGCGCCAATTGCATTCACGGAGTATTTTTAGCGATCTCGATTCCGAACGAGGCTTGATATTCAGAATCCTGAATCCTAAGGCAAGTAGCATCCAAATCTCCATTATTGCACTATACAAAGCAACTTCTGCAGATTTAAGATTGATCCTACTCTAACTTGACAGCAAGGTATTGGACCTCATAGAGTAGTTCGAAATCAAATAGAGCTGGAAAAGGAGAGACTTCCATTTCTATAAGGAACCTACTCTTTTTATTACAGAATCTGCCTAAAGAGATTGAACTCGAGCTTATTAAATTGAGGCTTGGTATGCGGAGGTGAACCTTGAAAGTTGCCATCATCGCGGCAATGAGAAGTGAACTGGGAATGCTGCTATCCAAACTCGAGAGGCCGAGGGTTTCACGGATTGCGAGATTCAGTTTCCACCAAGGGAAACTTGAGGGGCATCAGGTTATTTTGCTTTTTTCTGGAATCGGGAAGGTTAACGCCGCCATTGCAACCAGCCTGCTAATCGACAGGTATGAACCTGAGGCAGTGCTAAACACCGGTGTTGCAGGCGGTTTTGATAAGGACCTCGAAACTGGCGATATTGTGATTTCTACTGAAGTGTGCCATCACGATGTGGATGCCACCCCATTTGGCCACGAGATTGGCCAGGTTCCTCAAATGCCTCATTTTTATTCTGCCGATTCTGGTCTTCTTACGAAGGCCCAAGCTATAATATCATCTAATCTGGGATATGCTGTTAAGTCTGGTTTGATAGTTTCAGGCGACGTGTTTGTAGAGGGAATTCAGATTGCCGAAAAAATCCTACATAACTTCCCGAAAGCCCTGGCTGCCGAGATGGAAGGTGCCGCTATTGCACAAACCTGTTACACTCTCGATACACCCTTTCTTATCATACGTTCTATCTCGGATATCATAGGCAGGGGAGCAAATAGCTTAGAATCCGAGAATTTTTTGCTCCTTGCCGCAAACAATTCTGCCAATTTTGTCTGTAGGCTGTTAGAGTCTACAATGGAGTTAAAATGAAACGTATTGCCAGTTTCTCGATCGACCATTCCATCCTGCTTAGGGGGATTTATGTATCAAGGAAGGATAATCTGGGCAACCAGTGGCTAACTACCTTCGATATCCGTATGAAGGAACCAAACCGCGAGCCGGTGTTGGATGTTCCCCTCCTTCATACCATAGAGCATCTGGGAGCTACTTGGCTGCGCAATAATCCCAATTGGGGTGAGAGAGTGGTGTACTTCGGTCCGATGGGATGCCGGACCGGTTGTTATCTGATTCTCAAAGGAAACCTGGAATCCAAGGAAGTCGTTCAGCTAATCAAAAAGTTGTTTGCTTTCATAGTGGATTACTCCGGTTCCATTCCTGGCGCCGATCCGAAAGAGTGTGGGAATTATATCGCTCACGATTTGCCCATGGCCGCCTTTGAAGCCAAGAAGTTCCTCACTGAAGTGCTTGCAAATCCCGGCCCGGAAAATTTGGAATACCCCAATTAGAATAGTATTCGATAAGACTCATTTGTATCATAGTTTCTATCTCGTCAAGTAGAAGAGCAAGGCAAAGAGTGGCATACTTGAGTATTGATACTTGATCAGTTCAAGGCACTTCATTACTTTGACACTTGAATTAGGAGGTAGAAAATGGCCCACGTTATAGAAGCTGCGGACTGCATTAACTGCGGTGCCTGTGATCCCGAGTGCCCCGTTGACGCAATTAGCGAAATTGGAGGAGTACGTGTGATTGATGCCAACTTGTGCACAGACTGCGGCGCCTGCGTAGACGTTTGCCCAACCGACTGCATCTCTGCTGATTAGGAACCTGCTATCTCGGGATGTCGATGTATTTCTAGTTGACGGGTTCTATAGCCGAGATAATAATTTCAAAACAGGTGATTATGGGAACAATCAAGGCCGGAGCCTTAAGCAAGGGCTCATATATAATGGAGAAAAAGGAACCATATGTGGTAAGGGAGCACGAATTCGTTAAGCCCGGCAAGGGTTTGGCATTTGTGAGGCTCAAACTGAAAAATCTGCGTAATGGCGCTGTCATTAGGGTGACACATAAAAGCCAGGATAACTGCGAAGAGGTTGACATCGAAGAGGTTGAAGCTCAGTTTCTTTACTCAGATGGAACAAATTTTCATTTCATGGACAGCGCCACTTTTGAGCAGTTTGAGGTTCCACTTCTCGGGCATGAGGAAGCGCAGCATTACATGTTGGCCGGAGAGGTCTTTAAGCTTACTCGATGGAATGATGAAACTCTGGACATACGCCTGCCACCTAAAAAAGACTTGGTGGTAGCCGAGGCCGAGGATTCTACCAGAGGTGATACGGTAACGGGAGCCACAAAAGTAGTTTTAACAGAAACAAACCTAAAAGTCAGAGTTCCTATTTTCATCAAAAAGGGAGAGATAATACGAGTCAATGTAGAAACTGGGGAATATCAAGAACGTATAAGCAGTTAGCGGCTGTTTCCAATCTCACCGATCTCTTCCTTAGGTTTTGAATCATCTTCATGGTTTTTTAGCGATATCCTAAAAAAAGCCATTACTCTTACGAACATCGCCTGCTTCAAATTCCCTAGATTTCGCTCCCATCTTCGTTCTTTTTCGTCTTAATATGGATATCTCGCTGAGGAAAGGGTATCTCGATATTGTTGTAAACAAAGGTTCTCCAGATTTCGAGATTCGTCCAACTTCGAGCCTCGGCTCTGTCTGCAACATCTCTGATCCATGTCCGAAGTTTCATAGTGATTCCGCTGTCTGCAAAGGTATCCACCCGAACAATGATTTCCCTGTCCTTGCGCAGCCAGGGATTCCGGATAGCTACTTCCTTCAACAATTTGATAACCTGATCTAAATCTGAACCGTAGGAAACATCCACATCATTAACGATTACCACACTCAAATCCTTATGACTGAAATTGTGTATCGTCCCACTGGTCAAATGGCTGTTTGGAATGATAAGAGTTTCATTCTCGAAGGTGAGTAGCTCGGTATTCATAAGACGAATCCTGCGAATATTCCCCTCGTAACCCCCAACATGAATTCTATCACCTTCCTTGACCAGGGCCATTGCTATGAGCGTAATACCGGCAAAAAGATCAGCAATAACGGATTGAAGTCCGAAACCGATACCGATTCCCAGTACACCAAAAAAAACGCCGATTGCAGAGAGATCAATGCCGATTACGGATAAACCAAAGATTACAATTAATACAACTACGCTGTATCGGAGTAGGCGGCTTAGAGCGAAGAACCGCTCATCATCAAGGCCAAAGCGCCCGAGCTTCCCGGATTCCACGCTGCTGGCGGTTATTTTTCCTGCCCAGGATGCTAAGACGAATATCGGAATAATCAGCAATAGCGTGATTAGGGAAATTTCGGTGTTTCCACTAGTGAAAAAGGGCTTATTTAGGGATTGGAATATGGTTTTGATAACACCTCGTCCAATGATGAGGTTCAACAGTAATAAGATTATTCCAAGGACGATCAGAATTCGAGTGACACGCCGCAAGTTAAGCTGAATTTTCTCCTGACGCTCCCTTTTTTTAACCAGACGGCGCACAATTCTCCCTATTAAGAGACGAGAAATAACGATGATTATGACAATCGACGCGACCGGAATAATGAATTCAAAGAGCAGCTCCCTGATGCTAAAGGGCAGTATGCCAAGTTCTAATTCCAGCCAATTCATTTATCGGAGATTTCCAACCAGAGTACCTGGTATGAATCCAATTCTACGCTTCTATCTTCCGCGTTTACCATTCTACCGCTAACAATGTCTCGCAGAGTACTTGCAGAATCAAACGGCGGAGGCAATGCGATTTTTTGCAGTTTATCGCTAACAGATTGAAGACAGAGAACCTGGCCGGTGGAAGAGGAAGTTCCGCGGATTATAGCAAAGAGCAATGACCCTAGATTCAAGACAATCTGAGGGGAACTGGGATGGAATGCCTTATGAGAGCTCCTGGCCTTAAGTAGCTTGCAATATCCGGTAAAAATCAGGTGTCTTAAGCTCTTGGGATTATCCAATTCGGCCTTTAACCGATTCGCGGGCAGTTTCTCCCTGTTGATGCTTCTTTTGACTCCGCTAAGACTAACGCCTTCATTCCAATTTCCCGATCCAAGAATGCTGTGGATATAGATACCGGGAACCCCTGCCATTGCCAGCATAATTGCTTGTGATGAGAGGAACTTGGCCGCTCTTAAACTGTTTGCAAGAGTTTCTTCCGAGATTGCATCGCGATAGCTGATATTAAGTTCATAGGGAATCTCGCCAACTGCAGTTGTTTTGTAGCTTACCAAGCCACCACGTTCCCTAGTGGCATTTATCAAATTCTGAAATTCTTCTTCAGTTAGATACCCCCCTGCCGGAAGCACTCCAATGCCATCGTGTGAGGCAAGGAAATTGAAAAAGGTGTAATTTGAATTCGGTTCAGGAAGGGTGGCCGCCCATCTGCTCAATTTGGACGCATCTCCACGGATAAAAGCGTCGGCGGTAAGCGGCGGCAAAGTGAATTGATAAACCATATGGGCCTCATCATCGCCCCCGCCAAAATATGCGATGTTCTCTTTATGCGGAACATTGGTTTCCGTTATTAGCATCACTCCCGGTGCCAACACATTTAGCACAGAGCGGAATAATTTTACTATTTCGTGAGTTTTCCTATGATGAATGCAGCTTGTTCCAATTTCCTTCCACAGAAAACCGATGGCATCCAACCGAATAATACGAACGCCTTTCACTATGTAGTACAGTAGAATATCTATGAATTCCAGAAGAACTTCGGGATTTGCAAAATTGAGATCTACCTGATCCCCGCTGAACGTTGTCCATACAAGTTTCTTCTCGCCGTCAACAGTGAATTCGTGAACCAAGGGAAGAGCTCTTGGACGAAAGACTCTTGAAAGATTGGTTCCCGGCTCCACAGTGATGAAGTAATTCCTGTATTTTTCACTACCCTCTAGGAAATTCCTAAACCAAATCCCTTGCGCACTGCAGTGATTAAGAACCAAATCTGCCATAAGCCGAAAATTCTTGCCGATGGCAGAAATATGATCCCAATCACCCAAGTCCGAATTGATCTTTCTATAGTCTATAACTGAAAAACCATCATCAGATGAGTAAGGCGAAAATGGCAGAATATGAATTCCGGAAATAAACCCGGGGAGTCTTTCAGACATAAAAATTCGCAATGTCTCCAGCGGCATCTCACCTTCAGACTGAATGCTGTCCCCATAAGTAATCATTATTATATCTCGTTCATCAGCGGGAAGTTGGCCATCGCCGGGGATGTCAGGAAGACTCCCATGCCACTTCTCCATCAGAGTCTTGAGCTTCCTGCCAGTTGAAATTCCCAAAGTGCTTCCGTAAATCGTTTTCAATCTGGCTTGTATGTCGTGTTCCACTTCCAACCTCCTGCCGGTGGCAATCGAAATCAATCTTATCTCAACCAGAAACGCCAAGCCATCAATGCGAGTAGAACAAAGCCAGCAATCAGTTTATAACAACTCGCAATAACCCTTCCAAACAGCGCTCCAAACCCAGCGCGCCGACTCTCATCGATACTTCTCTCGGAGAAAAGCAATTCGAAAAGATATGCCAAGGAAAAACAACCAATGAAAACCCCCACCAGCGAGCCAACTAGAGGAAATATCATGGTGCCCAGAATTCCTCCCGCGAAACCTCCGATTACAGCCCCTAACATACCCGCGCGAGATGCGCCGTATTTCTTTGCACCGATCAAAACCATGACTTGGTCTACCACCTCTCCCGACACCGCGATAAGCAGGAAAATAACAAACCAAAGCCAAGTGAAACTCTGATCATTGCCCGCCAAAGTGGCTATCAAGGCTACAATTACGGGTACAAAATTCCCAGGTAGCCCTAATACTACAAGGAAAACTGATAAAGCCGAAACGATAAAGAACACTATTTCTATTAGCAGATTATTCATTGTATCTGGCATTATAACAGGATTGAGAAATAAGAAATTTATCTTCAATATTTCTTGACGCAAATGCCATATCGGTTATCTTAAGATGCTAAGTAAAATAACGCATGTTCTTGGAGGGGATGCAAGCAATGGTATCGAAGCGAGTAGGTTTCATTTCATTTAGATTTGCAGGTACTGACGGAGTATCTCTCGAAACAATTAAATGGGCAACTGTCCTAGATCAAATAGGTTTTGAATGTTTCTTCATGGCCGGAGAACTGGATACCGCGCCAGAGCGCTCCTTCATAGAAGAGAAGCTTCATTTCCAACATCCTGAAATAAAGGAATTATTTGAAGAGAGTTTCAATAGTACCGTGCGTCCACGCCTGTTAACAAAGAAGATTCAAGATATGAGACTTTTCCTGAAATCAAAAGTCTATGAATTCATCAAAACCTTTGATATCAACCTGCTTGTTGCCGAAAACGCTCTGACGATACCTTTAAACATACCTCTTGCACTTGCACTCACCGAAGTGATTTCCGAAACAGGAATGCCTGTGATTGCACATCATCACGATTTCTTTTGGGAGCGTAAAAGATTCCTTCGGAATTGCATTTGGGATTATATCAATATGGCTTTACCACCCCATCTTTCAAATATAGAGCACGTTGCAATAAACACCTCGGGACAGAATCAACTGGCCCTTCGAACGGGTATTTCATCAACTCTTATCCCAAACGTAATGAATTTTGAACTGGGCCCCCCGCTTCCAGATGATTACATCAGCAATGTCCGAGGCGATCTCGGTATCGCCGACGATGAACTTTTCGTACTCCAACCAACACGTGTTGTTCAAAGAAAGGGAATCGAACATGCAGTTGAGCTAGTTGCTCGCATCAACAAAAAAGCGGTGCTGGTAATCTCACATGCATCTGGTGATGAGGGATACGAGTATCAGGCGCGTGTTCGGGAATACGCTGATTTAATGAATATCCGAGCCATATTCGTAGATGATATCATCAAGGAAAGCCGTGGCGAAACAGAAGACAAACGCCGAGTATATGTTCTGGAAGATATCTATCCACATGCGGATCTAATTACCTACCCCTCTCTGATAGAAGGTTTCGGCAACGCTTTTCTTGAGTCGATTTGGTTTCGAAAGCCGATTCTGATTAACAACTATTCCATATATGCAACTGACATCAAACCCAAGGGTTTCAGATTAATCGAAATGGATAATTTCATTTCCAGCAGAACCATAGAGTTCACGGAGAAGGTTATAAGTGATAAGGAGCTTGCAAAAGAGATGGCAGATATAAATTACGCCTTGGGTTTACGATATTATTCATATAGCGTACTTAGAAATCAGCTCAAAGCTGTATTAACCCGCCATTTGGGAGATCTCAGGCTGGAATCCGACATATGAAATTGGCCATCTTCCATTACCATCTGAATCCTGGTGGTATAACTGATGCTATTATATATGCCGTCCGAATTCTGCTCTTTCGCTTGGATTACATACAGGAGATTCGACTGGTTACGGGATGTCGCGGTAGTACTGAAGGAATTCTTAGCAGTATAAGAGAAGGTTTCGAATCCAGCCGACGAGACAAGATACGCCTAGATGTCCTAGATGAAATCGGTTATTCAGAAGCTAGAAAGGGCCCAGATCCAGATAAGCTGGCCGCGAGACTGGAGGCTCGTTACGATGAGGATACCATCTTCTGGGTGCACAATTACCATATAGGGGAAAATACCTCATTCACTACGGCATTGATGAAAGTAGCAACTCAAGGGAGGCGCGATGTGCTGCTTCACATTCACGACTTCCCTGAATGCGGGCGCCTGGCAGATCCAATGAGAATAGAAAACTCAGGTGATGAGCCGCCCCCCTATCCCAGCGGCGCAAGAATCCGCTACGCGGTTGTAAGCGAGCGAGATTTGAATATTTTGACAGATTCCGGTTTGGAAGGATCGGTTTATCTACTTTCTAATCCGGTTCCGATTCCTAGATTGGAGGAAGTAAACTCAGTCGAAACCAAAAGAGCATTAGAAGAACTATTTACCAGCTATATTTCGGAAGCTCCAATCCTACTATATCCGGTTCGCGCAATAAGGCGTAAAAACATACTTGAGTCGGCTCTTTTCGCTCGCATTCTGCACCAACCAGCCAACCTGATTGTAACTCTCGCCGGCCTCTCCACCCAGGAAAAATCTTACTCCAATCTAGTTAGAAGAGCATACAAAGAGGGGCTTATCCCGGGGGCATGGTGTCCTGAAACTTCAGGTGATGCAAGATTGCACTATACCCATCTGATATCATCCTGCGATGCAGTGATCTCCACCTCTGTGCAGGAGAGATCTGGCCACCTGTTCCTCAATTCGATGCTCTGGAGGAAGCCACTGCTCGCAAGATATCTCGATATTCTGGATGAAATGCTAGAATTATTCGGCGACTATCCGAGACGTTTCTGGACAGATTTTCGCATTCCGGCGACATTGGAACTTAGAGAACGAACTAAGGCGGCATATCTGGAGAAAATAAAACGAATAGAATCCTCCATGCCCCAGAAAGCCTTGAAATCGGCTATCGCGGCTGTCTCCAAACTAGCAGCAAGTGGCGGCATTGATGTTTCATACCTCTCCGTGGAAGATCAGCTTGCCGCGCTGAGACTAGCCAGTGAAGATAGAGAGTGGCTTGACAGGACAAGAAACTTGAATCAGGAATTGTTGGAATCGGCCGAGCGAACCCTAAGAGCAAACCCTCCAAGAATGGATAAGGTTCTGGAACCCCATCTAGGAGACAGCCGATATGTGAAATCGTTCATCGAAATAGTTCAAAGTTTCGGTCGAAAACGAAAATCTCCCTCACCGGAAAAAATTGGGGAGAGCATAAAGAAAGCCTTTGGTAGGATAGATTATCTTCGCTTACTATACGATTTCTAAGTAATCAGCCGGATAATACGCTTTAGCCGCCCCAAAGAATGAGTCTTCTACCCTCGACATCTACAACACGAGCCTTAACGCTATAAAGCCTACCTAGTTGTTTGGGTGTTAATAACTTATCCGGGCTTCCCATAACTGGAGCCTCACCGCTACGCAGCAAAGCGACTTGATCGGCCAATCTGAACACTATATCCGGATCATGAGAACTCATTACTATGGTAATGCCCGAGGTTTTCAAATCGCTTAGAAGTTCGATAATCCGTTCACGGTTCGCCGGATCCAAATGATTGACCGGTTCATCAAGAAGCATTATTCGTGGATTCTGCACCAGGGCCCTCGCTATCAGAACCATTCTTCGTTCTCCACCACTAAGACTCGGCACGAGGCGTTGGATTAAATACTCAATTCCAACCCTATCAAGAATTTTTCTTGCGTAGTCTATGTCATCTTTATTTGGAGAACCCAGAGGCGGCAAGTAAGGTGCACGGCCGAGCATCACATATTCAAGTACGGTGTAGGGGAATGGGATTCTTTCTTCCTGGGGCACAAGAGCCATCATTTTCCCGCGTTCACGAGCCGGTATCGAGGCAATCGAACGTCCACCAATTTCAACATAGCCGCTCTTAGCCCTTCTCCAGCCAAGTATCAGCTCCATCAAACTTGTTTTCCCCGAGCCATTGGGTCCGATAAGACAGACAGTATCTCCCTTTTGGAAATACAAACTAAGATTATCGAAGAGAGGAGCTTCCGAATCCGGCCAAATGAAAACTAATTCATTGATGGCGACGGCCACATCTGTTTTTCCCCGGGTCATCCTGGGTATTCTCAACGCCGAATCATAAGTATGGCGAACATAAATGCTCCGCTGAAGGCTGTCAATAAACCCAATGGCAATTCGCCTCCGCGTAAGTATCTAGCAGCATCGTCACATATAAGTACGAAAATTGCCCCAAGCATCATCGATAATGGCAGAGATCGCGATGTATCCGCACCCTCGAGTTTGCGCGCCACATGAGGTATAAGCAGCCCCACCCAGGAAATTATTCCGGCAGCCGCTGTCACCGTTGCAACCGCGATAATAGAAAGAACTATCAATGCTATCCTTTCCCGACTTGGACTGCTCCCCAAAGCGAAGGCGGCTCGATCATCTAGCGAGAGAAGATTCACGCGCCATCTAACAAGCAAGATAATCAGAAGCGTCAATGCAACCGGCGGCAGGGTTCTAAGCACTAAAGACCAACTTGAACCAGAGAGGCCTCCCATCAACCAGAAAGTAATTTCTGGGAGCTGGCTGCTAGGATCGGCTAAGTACTTCAATACTCCCAGCCCCGATGAGAAGAACGCGGAAACTATCACCCCCGAAAGCACAAGCCGAAGTATGCTTCCCCCATACCTCATTCTTCGAGCTAGAAGCCAGCTAAACATCAAACCCATCAAACCGAAAAACGATGCCAAAGCAGAAATATGCCAATGTTTTTCCGCAGACAATAAAATCCCCAGAGCCGCGCCAAAAGCGGCGCCCTGGCTCACTCCGAGTAAACCGGGCTCAACAAGAGGATTTCCAAGAACAGTCTGCAAAATCATTCCGGCGCTCGCCAAAGAGGCTCCAAGCATAATTGCCATAAGGGCGCGGGGCAGGCGGATATTGAACAACAGAGTTTGAGCCAAATCATCGGTTTTAAGAGTATTGAAGCTTGTGAATCCGGATTGAGGATACCGCCCCCAAAGCAAGGAGAGCAAAAAAACAGCAACTAAAAGGAAGCCCAGAACAGTAAATCTGAGCATTCTTCTCCTTTCCCTGCTCAGCAAATCAGTTCAATCCCGTTAAACGTGGCAAGATAAGGCTGTTGAATTCTGCCTCTCCCATTTCGTACACCTCTTCATAGAAAGCTCTGGCCTCATCAACCATATTAACCTCCCTGAAGTAATCCGGGTGAAGTATCGTGGCCAGCCATTTCAAGCCGAGCAACCATCTTATATCCGGTTGATCCCAGCTGTAGTAATCACCCGGAAATGCATGTATCCGGTTGCTAGCCACCGCTCTTATCTGCCTCCATATATCATCATTTTTGATTTTTTCAACCGCTTCAACGGCGCTCACATGATAGGCCGCTACAAGAATCACATCTGGGTCCCACAATGCAATCTGCTCGATTCCAGTTAGCGTCCAGCGTCCGCCCAAATCCGCATCCTTCCACACGGGAACGCCGCCAGCCATTTCAACCATACGAGTTTGAATCCAAGATAGAGGTGGAACGTTGAGCGCCATCATGCCGTCCTTAATATTCCAATACAATAACAAAACTCCCGGTTTGTTCTTTTCTTCTAGCTTAGCTAAAGGTTCCTCCACGGATGCGACTCTTCTTCTGATGTTGGACTTCAGTTCATCGGCTCTTCTCTTATTACCAAAGAGCTCTCCAAGTTTATCCAAATCTTCCATCCAAGTCTCGGGTGTCTCCAAATTGAGGTAAACAGTTCTGATGTTCATCCGCTCTAATGGCTCACCCATACGGCTTTTCATAAAATCTTTCATTACTGCCATATCCGGTTTCAGAGCTAGAACAGTTTCGGTGCCAGCTTGCCTAGGAAGTATTGTTTTGTCTTTGAAGCTCGGATCCATATCACTTGCAAAAAAACCATTCCCCTGGTTTCCATCGGCAACACCAATTAGTCTTGATGATGCCTCTGGAAACAAATACAGTGCATTTGTAACGATAAACGCGGAGGGTCCAATCTGCACTATTCGCTTGGGCAATACGTCGAGCTTCTTGTCGGTATCGCTTGAAACTCCGCTATTGTGATAACCCTCTCCATTCGGCCGAAGAAAGGTTAGAACCAGGATTCCCAGGATAAGCAAGAAGAAAACTCTCTGAAAACTCATATACATGTATAGCACCTCCTTCAGTATCCAGATTTTTATAAAAATTATATACAGTGGAAGATTATAATAAGCAGGTTGGGGATTAAACCTATCTTATTCTCAGCTATTCTGACTCACAAGGTTCCTGGCATCCCACATCCCTGCGGAAACAGCTCATTATGAGAACGCGCCCCGCAAATATGCATTGTCTATGCCGACAATAAGCCTTGAACATGGTTAAACAAGAACCCACAAGTTCTATAAACGATTTGCCAAACGAGTTCGAAGTCTTCCATTCCTCCATACCAGGGATCCGGAACATCGCCGCGTCCCTCGGGATCGAAATCCCTGAACATCTTAATTTTTCGCCTGTTTTCATCTGTTCGACACAAAGCCAAGGTATTGACGAAATTTCGTTTATCCATGGTTAGTAGAAGATTGTAATCATCCAAATCCGATCGCGATAGCCGGCGCGATAGGTGATCAATTATCAATCCATGCCCCCTGGCTGTCTGCCTCATTCTGTAATCGGCCTGTTCACCAATGTGGTAGGAATCGGTGCCACTCGACTCAACCTCAATTTTCTGCCCTAAACCATTCTTCTTTACCATCTGCTCAAAAACAGCATGAGCCAATGGACTACGACATATGTTTCCAGTACATATAAACATGATGAAATAGCTATTCATTCAACTGTATATTCCGTTACCTGGAGGCAGTAAACTTCCAACACTGAAGTAGGAAGCTAAAAATTCAAACACGCTCTAAAATCCAATCCGAGTATAGCCGATATACCCTCTCTCGGACAATATCATTGTGAAGCTCATGATATGCATCATCAAAAATCATCAACTGCTTGTCTTTAGCCTCTACTTGAACATAGAAATCTTCAATAGGTTTACGCGGTGCGATTAGATCTGCCGAGCCATAGCAAAGCAGAAACGGCAAGTCAACTGAAGCGGCACGAGAAAAAATCCTCTTCTGGGCGGCCGCGAGTTCTCTTCCGAAGCCAACACATACCTTGCCGTGAACCAAGGGATCATCTCGATATTTCTGACATTCAAGATGATTTCGGCTAAGCGCATCGCTATCAAGATTAACATTAACTTTTAGTTTCGGCGCAAAAAGGGCAAGAACCTTTGAAATGGCCAATACGAACCTTGATATTCCGGGAGTGCCGAGCGCTGGTGCTGATACAAGCATTCCGCGAGGCTTAAAACCGCTGCTTTGGACATAGTCTAGCACAATGGTTGCACCCATACTGTGTCCAAGTAAGAAAAGCGGTATATCCGGGTATAGCCCACTAGCAAGACCTACAGCGGAATCAAGATCGTTCCACGGATCCTCCCAGCGAAGAATAGATCCTCGCTTAACTCCGGAGAGTCCGTGCCCGCACCAATCAAAAGCTATAACACTTACTCCCTTCGAACAAAGATACCTTGCTATGTTAGAATAGCGTCCGGAATGCTCACCAAACCCATGCACAATTAACAGGCAGGCCCTAGGTGCAGAAGCTTCCCACTTCCTACCATACAGACTGATTCCTAAATGACCTTTGAAATGCAATTCTTCCACTATATCGGCTCACTCTTCATACGCGCCTGTTATCCAACTTCCGTTGTTCATCATTAAGCTCAATCAGAAATCGCCCTGAATTCAAATGGCTTAATTGTCGCCTTTTAAAGCTCTGCTCATTTTCATGCAACCTCGTCAGTCATATGCCTTATCACTGCCCCACGACTTGTAAATAACAAAACTGAAGAAGCCGCGATAGTCAGAAGCAAGAAACCGACAATCAGACTTACGATTCCATCCAAACCAATTCGTGGTTCGAAAGCCGCGATATTCACAACCACCAGCGATCCAACTCCAAAACCAAGAGTAAACTTGATTCCAAACCCAGACGATCGCCATTTAGCCGGGATTAACATCGAATAAAGACTGTTCTCAATCGGCTGCAAACCCAATACAAAAAAGGTAAACATACCAAGAAGAGGCAAGGAAGCCCATCCAGGAACTAACCTGGCTAGAAGGATAAATGGAAGAGACAAGGAGAAGAACATCAAATAAGCCCTTCTTAAATCCATTTTGTCCGCAATTCGTCCGCCAACAAGCTGACCAATCATTCCAGCTATCATTGCTAAACCAGTCGCCAACGCAGCTATCAAACCATTAACGCTCATCCCAGTGGAGATTGCATCGCCGAATAGATTCTTTATCCCATCGAAACTATCGGCATATCTGAATTCCAACCAACTTGGCAGTACAAGGGTGAATGAGCGATACATCAGTCCTGCAAAGACAACTACCATGCATAGTATCAAAAAAAGAATAAGGGCATTCTGTCCCGAAACCCCCTCGCCTCGCTGCCTGTCCCCTAGCCGCGGAATAGAAAAAGGCACTATCAAAACAAGCAGGCCACCGAGTATTCCCGCGATCCCAAAGAAAATAAATGTCATCTTCCAGCCTAGCATCCACCCGAGAAAACCAGCGGAAAACGGTGCCAACGCTATGCCAAGGTTTCCAAAAATTCCATTCAAACCCAATCCGCGACCCCTAAGTCGCATCCCTTTCGAAATCAAGGCAAGGCCCGTTGGATGATAGGCCGAATTTCCTATTCCGGCCACTGCAAGTGAAATGGACAGCATCCGTGGATTTCGAACTGAACCAGCGCCAATTAATCCGATTCCCGCAACGATGATGCCGAGTGCCAGCGCGAACCTCGGATTCCATCTGTCAGCCAGAAATCCCCAGGGAATGGCGCATAATCCATATAGCAAGTACATAAGAAAACTGATAGAAAAAACTCTGCTCAACTCAATTCCCAGATCTCGGGCAATCGTAGTAACCAGCGGCGGAAACAGCAACATAGTGAAATGAGTAAAGAAATGCCCGAAGCCTGTAAAAATAAGAATTCTGCGCTCGCTGATATCCATCTTGCCTAGTCTATTCCAGATTGTGTCCTTAGAGTCAACTAATTGAGATTCAGTAAGAAGACCTACTTAGCAAAAAAAGCGCCTTGGCGGTTTTAGCTTTTATGAATCAAGGGAGTTCATACAGTTGTAGTTCTTAGTAGATATAAGGAACCCCAAGTTACGGCTGATTAAGATCAGGCGAGTAAGTTGAGCTGGCCGCAATTTGGGGTTAGGTGCCTGGCAACGACCTACTCTTCCACATTGGATGCAGTACCATCGGCGCTGGCGGGCTTAACTTCCGTGTTCGGGATGGGAACGG
>Ga0126335_1000008_pt1 | contig 142454 bp, 135 predicted proteins | sample OlaspJWI45metaG_FD_108409 | JGI IMG/M metagenome (GOLD analysis project Ga0126335, IMG submission 108409) | Marine gutless worms symbiont microbial communities from Oahu, Hawaii - Olavius sp. 1 OAHU.JWI-45 metaG | ecosystem: Host-associated > Annelida > Digestive system > Unclassified | place... | reverse complement strand
TTACCGGAAGGAGGCGTAATACCCGAAGACTGCTCCGCTCTAACATCTTGGCCAACGCTGTAAGTCCCACCATCAGTTGGCACGCTGCCAGATCCGTCATTTAGATTGTAGCTAACCGATTCTATTAAGTTCGTTCCCGAAGATGGGTTTTCACAAGCTATAATCGCTGCCATCAAACCAAAGAAAACAACTGATCGCATAACTTTCATTGCAAGCGCCTCGCGGTACTGAAAATTGCATGCCCATCAAATTGTCGAAAAAGCACGCAGGCAGAAATGTATCAGAACAAAAGTTATCAATCGATCATTTTTTCTTTGAAATTGGTGTTTTTTTGCTTTGAAGATTTTATCGCGGGCTTACACCAGCGGCAAAAATCAATGAGATGGATGAAGATTCCCGGGAAAAACAAAGGCAGCTTTCACATTGCGGAACTGGCATCAGTTATCAGCCTGCAACGCGAAAAGTCTGCCTTCAATCGCTTGGGCTCCCCCGAGAGAGAGCCTGATCGCTAATTATTGAAGATTCAATCTATTATGTCCATCTAGCATAAAGAGTTATGGTTTGATTTGAAGTAGCGTCTGCATTCAAAACTGATTCCAATGAAGCACTCTCATCAATTTCAGTGCCACCAGCCGCACCACCAGGTTGGTTGGTCCATTTGAATGTAGTTTCGCTTGCTGGAGCTGTCAAACCTGTTTTGGCCGCCGCCGTAGCAGTCGCTCTATCCGTATAACTAACAGTTTGAGCGGCCGGTGGGGTACCACCTCCGTTGCCCGCGTTATAGGTAATCGTATAAGTTATTGCAGTCCACTTGGCATAGAGGGTTATAGTTTTATCAGATGCAGCTTTCACAGCAGTCACTATCGCTGTTGATAGAGCAGCGCCCCCACCAATGTTAGTGCCTCCACCATCTGCCTGGGTGTTCCAACCAGTAAATCTATGGCCTGCTCTTGTCATAGATCCTCCGCTCTTCACTGTACCAGTAGCTAATTGGGCAAGAGAAAAAGTGGAATCTGATGGAGGGCTGGTTCCTCCATTTGCATCATACTTAATTTTGTATGGGCTATCCACACCATTACCATTATCACAACCTGAAGCAATAAGGGCTAACATGATAATAAGGAAGCCGCCAAAAAATAGCAGACTTCTCCCCTTTGTCGTTTTAGTCATCTAGACCTCCAATGAATAGATATCTACAATTTATAATTAGGATTATATCACAATTACTTGAGAAAAACGGTGTAAGCTGTGGAAGTTTCGGCAGAATCCAGAATCTCCACTCACCAGTGGCTTAACTAGTCTATCAAGTTGTCGCTCCGAATCAGAAGAGCACCCATCTCATGGAAACAGGCTATTTACAGGAGCGCGAATTTGCTATCCAAGTTTTTTGACTTCCCCTTCTATTCTGTCAGCCACCTGAATCGCATCCAAACCATCAGTATCGACAACCAAATCCGCCTTCGAATAGTCATAACTATCGATACCATAGAGCTTCCAATACCTTTCGTGGTCTCGCCTATCCCTTAATGCGACTGCACTAAGTTGATCTTCCATAGATCCCCCCTCCCGATGCTGAATTCGTCTAACCCGAGTCTCCAGCGATCCTCTTAGAAATACCTTTATATCGGCTTCTTCAAGTAGCCAGATCGCAAGGCGTGAACCCAAAACAGAAGGAGACTTCCTTGCAAGGTTCAGCTGGGCTTGATCAACCCTAAGATCGTATTTATCCTCTATTTCCGCGCGTCTGCAAACCTCCTCGAAGCTGATGCCATCCTCCGCTGCAACGCTTCTGAAAGTGTAGTTGACAAAATTCAAATTCAGGCGTTCTGCAAGAATTCGGCTTACGGTGGAGTTGCCGCAGCCACTGAAACCTGAAATCGCTATCCACAATCCTCTCTTCATACAACATTGCGAAGCTGTTCCCGGAGTCTCTCGAGTGCATCTTTCATGTTCACTACTTCAATTCCTATATCAGATCTGGAACACTTCGAGCCTATCGTATTTATCTCCCTTCCCATTTCCTGGGCGATGAAGTCCAGTTTCTTTCCCTTTGCCCTAGCCGGGCTGATTTCCCTTCTAAATGCAAAGATATGCGCGGTTAGGCGAAATAGCTCCTCATTGATATCCGATTTAGCAATCCAGGCCGCAACTTCCTGTAAAATACGCTGCTCATCGATTAAATCCCCCAAAATCTCTGCAAAACCGCCCCTTAACCTCGTCTCAACCTCGCTGCGAATTACAGGCGCTTTGGCTGAGATTTTCTCGATAGAATTCTCGATGGCAAGTAGCTGCTCCTCGATATCTTTGGAAAGCTGCTCGCCCTCTCGCTCACGCATCTCCGTAACCTGAGCGGCAGCAGTGAGAAGTAATGGTTCTAGCACAGTCCAATAGGCTTCCATATCCCGCGCGCGTTCCACCTTGAAAACTCCCTCCTGATTTGCCAGCAAAGCCAGGGGTATCTGTCCGGCCTCACCCAGGAATCCGGCAAGCTCGTCGAGGGAGTTCTTCCAAGCAGCCGTGGCAATCCGATCTACTTCAATTGAAAGTCTATTTTCGATGTCTTTCAGTTGAACATCTATTTCCAGCCTTCCGCGCTCAAAAAATCTCAGTTTATCCCGAATTCTTCCTTCCAGAACAGAGATGGAGGGGGGAAGCGAGACTGCAATATCAAAATAACGAGTATTGAAAGATTTGATTTCAACTGCAATCCATACGCCAAAACCCTCTTCTTCGGCGTAGCCAAATCCCGTCATGCTGCTTATCATAGCACACACATCCGCTCTCACGGAAACTTCGAAATCTCCCGCTCGCGGTAACTAGGCGCGCTAACTTGCGTTATCACTCTGCAGCCTTCCTTTGCGAAGATTCCGAGATGGCCCACTACTCAAAAGATCTGAGTTCAGAAGCAAATCAAACATCTAAGAAGCAATTTAACCATACTCCCTTAAGACCTGCAATCCAAGAGATCGATTATTCCCGGCCCCCAAGGTAACAAACAAATCGCCGGCACGTAGAATAGAGTCCAAAGCTTGAGCGGCCTGGTTCAGGGACTCGCAATATAGGGTTGCACGCTTCTCGCGCAACCCCAGTTTCTCCCGCCTTGAGGAAACTCTCTTCCACAGCGAGAGGCCATTGATTCCGCCATCGTATTTCTCTCTGGCCGAAGAGTAAATCGGATGAAGAATAAGTATATCAACTTCATCGAAGCAGCCGACAAAGTCCTCTATCAGCGCCGCAGTGCGACTATAGGTATGCGGCATGAAATCGACTATAAGGCGTCTATCAGAATAGAAATCTCGAAGTCCATCGATGAAACTTGAAATGGATGTCGGATGATGAGCATAGTCGTCCATCACTAGAAGTCCCTTCGTCTCGCCTATAATCTCGCTGCGCCGCCGGCTGCCGCTGAATTCAAACAAGGCCCTCCTGGCCGCCTCCCAATCAAAATCTCCAGATTCCCGTTCGCAAAGAGAATGAACAAGCGCCAAGGCGGCAACCGCATCTAAAACTGAGTGCTTGCCGGGGAGCTTGAGTCGAAAATCGAAATCAAATTCAACAAGGCGAAACGAATTCCTGCCACTGTTTTCTCCTTGAGCACTCCCAATCTCAACCCGCCACTTACCCAAGGCCCGCGTTCCATAAGGAATCATCTTAACATCAGCTCGCCTTCGGCCAACCTGAACAGCCACATCTCTTGCGCCATCATTGTCGAAACAGTAGATTAATTCTCCGCCCTCAGGCAAACGATCACATAGCTCTACAAAAGCCGAGCTAATCGAAGCATAGTCCGGGAAATAATCCTGGTGGTCCGATTCAACACTGCTTAGTACAATCATTTCAGGGGAAAAATGCAAGAAATGACGCCGATACTCGCAGGTTTCAGCTACCAGGAAGCGATTCCCTCCCATCCAGACAGATCGATAAGCATCCAAATTAGTTCTGCGGGCGCCAGTTTCCCGAGAAAACGCGTTCGAAAGTTTGCGCAGACTCCCGACATTGCCGCTCCCAAAACCCCCAACCGCGCTCCCAACCACAACCGTGGCCGACAATCCGAGCGCCCGAATCAGAATTCCCGACATTGCCGCGATAGTAGTTTTGCCATGCACCCCGGCAATCGCCACCGATTCATACCTATATGATAGCTCGCCAAGCGCCTCCGGATAACTTAGAATCGGCAATCCACGCCTTTTTGCCTCTGCAACAACTACATTGGATTCGTCATAGGCTGCCGATCTTATCACAAACTTAACATCGTCCCCCAGCAGACTCGCTCCACCAAGCCCAACTGGTAGCTCTCCTCTTGATGGCAAAGCGACATTCGAAATCTTATCCAAGCCCGAATTGAAAATACCAACGTTCACCCCTATCTCCGCCAAAATGGAATCCGTATAGAATTCTTCTTCAACATCCGAACCCGAAACCCGTGCTCCAAGCGCCACAAGCAGCTCCGCGAGCGCGCACATACCGGTTCCCTTTACTCCAACAAGATGAAATTCAAGTCCATCGAATTTTTCCGGCAGCAGCATCACTTGAACATATCTCAATCTCCCCCTAACTAGCAAGTTCTCATCCAGGCAAGCGGGGGCTTGTCCCGCTAAGCTCGAGTTCCAATAAAGAGAAGCTTCTTACTCGGGATTTTTCATCTTAAGTCAGGCTTGAAGTTGCAAAGCAGCCCGGAAATTCCACGCCACTAATTCCCATTGAAATCAGCCATTATTCCTCAATTACAGCTCAACTGCCGCGGCTGCTCAAAGAGAAGCCGATTAAGATGAGGGCTCCTCTAGATTCAATGCGGAATTCTTTCGAGGAAGCCAGCAAAGTCTTCGAGCGGGGAGCTTACTGCCTGAATCAAAAGGCGCCTGTAAGCTCTAGCCCCCGGCTGGCCCTTGTAAAGATTCATTAGCGGGGCAATCAGCAGTTCCCGCGGAATTCCCTGTTCCGCGCGGCGCGCAATGTATGGAACAGCCATCTCGAAAATATCTCGACGACTAGGCGGAGTCTCACCTCTTCCAAATATATGAGCATCCAAGTGAGAAAGCCTGTAGGGGTTTTCCAAGGCAATTCGTCCCAGCATCACGGCATCTACCCTGCAGAGAGCCGCATCGATATCCGCCAAATCGCGGAAACCGCCATTTATTTCAACAAAGAGATGCGGGAAATCCGTCTTGAGCCGGTATACATCCTCGTATCGGAGAGGCGGAACATTTCGATTTTTCTTGGGGCTCAAATTCCCGAGGATAGCGATTCTGGCATGAACCGTAAATTTTCTGCAGCCCGCACTTGATACAACCTCTACGAATCGTCTCAAATCCTCATATCTATCAAGTTTGGGTATGGCGCGCCCACCCCGCGCATAGCCGAAGTTTTCGTTTTGCATCCCATTTCGCGGACTTATGCCAATGCGACATTTAACGGATATAGGCAGATCAACCGAATTTAGCATCGCATCAACCAGCAAGGAGACATGCTTTGGACTTCCCATCATGCAGGCGCCAAAATTATTTCCTAAAACCCTGCCGCTCGGACATCCGCAATTGAGGTTTATTTCATCATAGCCATAGTTCTCCGCTATCCTGCAGCACTCCGCGAGCGCTCCGGGTTCATTCCAGCCCAGTTGAAGTGCAAGAGGTCTCTCCACGGGATCGAACGAGAGAATCCTATCGCGCCTTCCCTCCAGCACGGATGCCGCGCTTATCATCGGTGTGTAGAGTAGGCTTCCGCGAGTAATAAAGCGCATTATTCGGCGCCAATCACGGCCTGTTCTCCCCATCATAGGAGCAAGGCTAATCGGAGGATATCTCAACCTCAAATCAAAAGCCTCCTAGAAGCACACATGGTGAATGTAGATGTGCCGTTAATAAGTCCCCAGAAGCCAATTTGAAAATCTCCTGTACTTATGGAAGAAGCCGAGCCATACACCTAGCTTCATCACCTACTCACTGGCATTAAACTAAGCTATAGTTCAAACCGAAATGGCTAGCGACAGCGCTGTTTTCAGGCGCCCCAGGATTCAAGACATAGTCACGATTGCACTTCCGATGGTGCTAAGTCAGGCATCAGAGACGGTTAACCTCTTTGTCGATCGCCTTTTCCTATCCAGACTTGGCAAATTTCACATAGCCGGAGCGATGAGCGGAGGACTAACGGCATTTAACATAATGTCATTTTTCATCGGAATAATTGGATATGTCAACGCGATTGTCGCCCAGAACGACGGAGCCGGCATTAGAAGAAACTGCGCGCGCGCGACATCCCAGTCTATCCGACTTGCCTTCGCTGGATGGCCTGTTCTTATACTGATGATTCCGCTAGTTAGGCTGTTCTTCGGCGCCATGGGGCATCTACCCGAGCAGATAGACTTGGAAATGTCTTACTTCCGCATACTCATAATTGGTTCGATATTTGGTCTTATCAGGCACTCTTTAGCAGGTTTCTTCATAGGTTTAGGACGCACTCGCGTGGTAATGATAGCGAATGCGCTGGGCATGTTTGTAAACATTCCTGCTAATTGGATACTCATTTTCGGCAAGCTTGGAATGCCGGCCTTGGGCATTGTCGGCGCGGCATACGGAACCCTGCTTGGCTCGGCGGTAATCATGCTTATCCTGCTGGGTATCTACCTTTCTCCGTCGTATAGAAAGAGATATGGAACCGCAACTGAATTAGGCTTCGATCGACCACTGATGATGATTCTGCTTCGATATGGCGCCCCAGCGGGTCTTGAAATCTTCTTCAATATCACAGCATTCAATTTCTTTGTCCAGCTAATGCATTCATACGGACCGGACACGGCAGCGGCTGTAACAATAGCATTGAATTATGATATGTTGGCATTCATTCCGATGATGGGACTTGGATTCGCGGCTACCACCCTGACCGGGAGATACGTAGGCGCGGGGGATATTGGCGGAGCCGAGCATGCCACACGGCTCACGCTTTTAATCACTTGGATATACGCCGCTCTGATGATGCTTATATTCATCTCCGGAGCGAACGCACTCGTCGGGATATTCACCTCGGGCTTAAAAGGAAAGGAATCCAATGTCGCTTCCCTGGCCAGTATAATGCTCCGTTTGGCCGCGCTCTACACCCTGGGAGACGCAACGCAATTAATCTATGCCGGGGCGCTAAGAGGCGCGGGGGATACCAAATTCGTCATGTGGATATCCGTTTGCACTCATTGGATTTTTGCCGGAATAGCTTGGTTTTCCATCAAAGTACTAAACATATCGGCCGTTTCGATGTGGATTATTTTTATCTGCTTTGTTTTGATTCTAGGAGTGGGAATGCTGATGCGCTACCGACTTGGAGGCTGGAGGAAAATGAGCCTCCTAGTAAGCCGCTAATTGAGTTCGCTCAAGATAAATAAGCTCAAGCAGGAGGAATGCCCAAAAAACGTCCCAAATCTTTTGAAAACTATCCTTAATCTTCCAGGCCATCCCAGTGAAAGCCGTAGATCCACACAAGCTCGCCGCCTCTCGCTGTAACTAAGCTCCTTGCGAACCCGATGCAATTTTTCCCAGCAGCGCTGGATTCTCCCCGGATTCGATACCCACTATTTCAACAGGAAAAAAGCGATTTCTTATTTCTTCATCGCTTCGAATCTGATTCACACTGAGCCTGGTATTGTAATCGTTATTAGAAACGTCTCTCTGCCAAGGAACTTCGCGCATCCCCCGCCCATTAATCCATTTGACTTCCATCTCATCCTCCGGAATCGCAAAACGAACCGGTACATAGGAACCCGAAAACCCTGAGACTGCGACTTCGCCGCCGGCCTGCCTCAATACCCTTTCCACAAGCACTCTCTGAATGCTTCCAATCAAGGAACTTCTAAAAGAACGTTTTGTGGACCTTGAAAGCTCTCTAAGCCGAGCTGCCCGGCGAGTTTTTTCTTCTTTCGGAATCTGCTCCTTCATTGAAGCAGCAAGAGTGCCATACTTCGGTGAATACGGAAAAGTATGAATATGGCCGAAGCTCAATCGCTCACAGAAATTGAGCGTTTCCTCGAAGTCCACTTCGGTTTCACCGGGGAAACCAACAATTACATCCGTGGTAATATTTATTCCGGGCACTTTTTCGCGAAGACGTTCTACAACCCCCTCGAATTCACTAACTAAATAGCGCCGCCCCATCAATCGAAGAATTTTTTCCGAGCCGGCTTGCAAACACAAATGCAAGTGATTAGCCATCTTCGGATGGCTCATCAATTCTATAAACCTCTCGTCGACTCCATCAGGTTCAGTGGAGCTCAGTCGAAGCCGGAAATCACCCGGGCAGGCAAGAATAGCATCCAATAGATTCGCGAAGCTCTGATTCCTCTGTTCCCAACGACCCATATTTATTCCAGTTAGAACCATTTCCCGAAAGCCAGATTCCACTGCTTTTTTAATAGCAGAAACACAGTCATCGAGCTCCCTGCTGAAACCCGGACCACGTACGAATGGAACAATGCAGTAGCTGCAGAAATTATCACAGCCATCTTGAACCTTGATTAAAGCTCTTGTTCGCTCTATTCGTCTTACGCTTCCCGACCCAAGCTTTGGAACCTTGTCCCCAAAATATGCATCCACAAGCTCCGGAATACGGGTCTTATACATATTCCCAACTAGAAGGATGCCATCATCATCCTGAAAATGCACATCTTCTTGTCTCAGATTCTCAATCGGCTCGGATTTTCGGAAATTCGAATCGATATGACAGCCGGTGAAAACCAGAAGTGGTCTTTCCGAAGAATTCGCTGCCATTCTCATCGCACGGTTCATCTTCGAACGGCTCTTCCTGTCGGCGTTGTTTGTAACAGTGCAACTGTTAAGCACAATCGCATCAGCCCTTTCGCCAAAATCTACCAAATCCCAACCTCTTGAGAGAAAAATCGCTGCTATCGATTCAGTTTCCGCCTGATTCAGCTTGCATCCCAGAGTCTTAAATGCAACCCTGCGATTTTGCGGCTCACTCATACCATCCTACCTTCAACGCTAAAAAGTCCTGTTGAAATGATTTGCGCCATGGTGAATTCACCCACCTCTCTATTCTCTACTTCTTCGCCGTAAGATTTCACTCTGGCTGCATTAGAGTCAAGACGAACTGGGATTCTGCCTTCTGTATGGCCAAAGAGATAGCCTTTTTGCTTATCCTTGCCGCAAAGCAGTATTTTCTGCTTGCTATTTAGCATTTGCTTATTCTTAAGAGCGGTAACCTCCCTTAAAACCTCGCTTGCCTCAATAAAACGCCGTTCCTTCACCTTGAGGCTGACATCATCCTCCCAACGCGCACTTAACGCGCCCGATCTTGGACTGTATTTCGCAATATATGCCATATCGAATTGGAATTCCTTAATCGCCTCCAAAGTCCTTTCAAACTGCGCATCAGTCTCACCACAAAATCCCACTATTATATCGGTAAACAGCGTCGCCTCTGGAAGGATCCTTCGTATCTCATGCACCACCTGCTGATAATCCTCAACGGAATAATTGCGATTCATTCGCTTGAGAACCTCATTATCTCCCGATTGAAGGGGCAGATTGATCTGCTTCGCCAGAACATCATATTCCGCTATCACATCCAGCAATTCCACGCTCATATCCCGTGGATGAGGTGATGTGAAATAGGTCCAGAAATCCTCGTCTGTCTCACGGCCTATTTCTCCAATCGACCTCATAAGTGCAGCAAAATTCAACTCCGAACTCCCCTTATCAAGTCCGTAGGAATTGACATTCTGTCCCAGAAGGGTAAGCGAACGATAGTTCCTTTCAACAAGTGAACGCAGCTCAGCCAATATACTTCCCGATAGCCGGGAAACCTCTCGGCCTCTGGTGTAGGGAACCGCACAGAAAGTGCAGAACTTGTTGCAACCATTCTGTATCGGGATGAATGCCTCCGATTTCGATGAATAGGTGGGACGAAGCTGCCAAAAACGCTCAATTTCCTCCTGCCTCATCACATCATTGCTTGCAAACTCACCCGAAGAAGGTAGAACTTCACTCTCCATGCCGCCTTCAGTTCTTTCACTTATCATCTTGGGCAATCTTGAAGCCATATCGATAGGAAACACGAAGTCGAACAACCCTTCAAATTTCTTCCCATCAACGGGCAGAAAACAACCCGAAAGGAAGGTTAAGGATTTCCCCTTGGATGCATTCCAATTACGTATTTTTCCATATATTCGATCTACCGCCTTTTGCCTTACAGAGCAAGCAATTATTCCCTTGATTGCCAAGTCCGGATCATCCTCGAACTCGCTCTCCTCGAAACCCATCGAGTTCAGAATCGTGCGTATTCTCTCTGCGTCAGAACGGTTAACCTGGCAGCCGAAAGGCAGCACCATGTATTTCATCGCCCGATTTTCCTCCTTTCGAAGAATTAAGACAAGCACCTCGGTTTCACTTGTCAAAGCAAGCTGCTCAAGCTAACCTGAACCTTAGGTGATAGAAACACTCAAAAAACCCGAATGGCTGAAGATAAGGCCCAACAACACGGGGCATGGAAGCGCAATTAGACAGGAGATTGGCGCAAGAGACTTGCACACGGTGTGCAAGGAAGCAAGATGTCCAAATCTCCAGGAATGCTGGAATGATTTTCGAACCGCTACTTTTATGGTGCTCGGCTCTGTTTGTACTCGAAACTGTCGATTCTGTGCCGTGAAGGTAGGAAGAATGCCAAAGAGCCCGGACGAGAATGAACCTCGTCGGGTAGCATTAGCGGTTGAAGAGCTCGGCATTGAACATGCGGTAATCACCATGGTAACCAGGGATGATTTGAGAGATGGAGGAGCAAGTCATCTGGCGGCAACCCGTATAGCTATAGGCGCTATAAATCCCGCTATTACGGTAGAATTACTCTCCTCGGATATGAAAAACAACAAAGAAAGCATAGCAACTCTAGTTGAATCGGTTCCGGATGTAATCGGCCATAACGTTGAAACCATAAGACGTCTCACCCCCCTCGTAAGACCAGGCAGTGACTACGACCACTCTCTGAATTTCCTGAGACTCGTCAAGGAAATGGCTCCCAATATCCTGGTTAAAAGCAGCATAATGCTGGGACTGGGTGAAGAAGAATTTGAGGTTTTGGAGACTATTTCGGATATCGATAAAACAGGGTGCGATGCTCTCTACTTGGGCCAGTATCTACAACCAAGCAGAGGAAAAAGACACCTGCCGGTAATGCGCTATTGGAGCCCCGAATCTTTTCTTAAGCTCAAGGAAAAAGCCAGCAATATGGGATTCGCCTATGTCGAGGCAAATCCGATGGTTAGATCCAGTTATCGTTCCGGCAAATACCAAGCGCTTTTCAGAGAATATCGCGCAAGAAGATTGACCGATACTCGATGAATCTACTTCGATTCAAGCCACAAGCGAGGGTAGATACTGAAACCTTGCAGGTATGTAGCTCAAAAAGAGCTTGGCTCGAACTCTAGCAGAGCCGCAACTGTGAAATCGCCCTGTCCAAGCCCGCGCAGGTGGATCCCAAGTTCGATCCAAAACGGCTCATGAATCTGAACGTAATCTCGGAGGTGGGAAAACTGCGGCGGGTGCTGCTACACAGACCGGGCAAAGAGGTGGAAACCTTGATGCCTGAGATGTTGGAAAATCTTCTCTTCGAAGACATTCCATGGTTAAAAAGACTTCGAGAAGAGCACGACAAATTCGCGAATCTGCTTAGGATGCAAGGCTGTGAGGTTTATTACTACGCTGACTTGCTAGGTGAAGTGCTTTGCAACGCCCAACTTGCAAGGGAGACAGCGAAGTATCTGGTTTCGACAAGTAGAATTCCACAGTCGAGTTTGCGAGATGAAATTCTGGAATTTCTACTGGCCATGGATACGGATGCTCTAGCCGAAGTTGCAATTGCTGGTTTAAGAAAGGATGCGATTACACACGGTAGCAGAATAAAACGCCTCTCGTGGTGGATTCAGGAAGACTTCCCATTTTACATCGAGCCACTGCCAAACCTTTATTTCACGCGCGATCCCGGAATGATTATCGGAACTGGCATGGCCCTGGGTTTGATGCAAACCCAGGCCAGGCGTAGGGAGGTCTATTTACTCAATCTGATTCGCTGCCACCATGATTTGTTTTTTTCTGTTCGAGAGCGGCTGTGGTACGGACCGAACAACGGTAAGGACTGGCAAGCATACGCTATGCAGTCGCACGGTACGGGAGACTCTCTGGAGGGAGGGGATGTTCTGGTACTTTCAGATACGGCGCTTGCCCTGGGAGTAAGCATGCGCAGCAGTGTAGGCGCGATTGAAGCGCTTGCAGAACGCCTGTTTCTCGGCGATTCTGGTATTCGTGACATCCTGGTTATAAGAATCCCAGCAACTCGGGCCTGCATGCATCTGGATACAGTCTTTACCATGGTAGATTGGGAGAGTTTCGTTCTATTCCCGGGCATAGCCGATTCGATTCGAGTATTTAAACTGAGCCCAGGGCGCGCCGGCTCGCTCAAAATCAAAGAGGCTCATAGTTTGGAAAAGGGACTGGCCGATGTGCTTGGAGTTAATCGGGTGAGAATCATTGCCAGCGGGATCAAAGATGGAGGCATCGCGGCAAGAGAGCAGTGGAACAATAGCACGAATACATTGGCCATTGCGCCGGGCAGAATCATTACCTACAACCGAAATAGCTCAGCGAATGAACTATTTGAAAAGGCTGGACTTGAAGTTCTGGAGATTGACGGCTCGGAGTTAGTAAGAGGAAGAGGAGGCCCTCGCTGCATGAGCATGCCCATCCTGCGCGGATAAATCTTTCATAGAAAATGCGGCGGCAATGCCGCTCCTCACTCCCGATTTCCAGATTCATAAGAAGTAGCCCAGCGCAAAATACGCTATCGCAATCAATATCTCCCTGAAGTTTTAACTGGCAGACAAGCCCCCGGATAATTTACCACTACCTTTTCCACCAAATTTGATTTGTTCAAAGAATCTTGAAAGCCTTTTGAGAAACCTCTGTTATAAGGAAACCTCGAATTTAGTTTTCAATTTTGAATTCAAAACAAAACCCTATCGCTCTCAAAAATAGGGAGAACCGGGGACTAACTTGTTAGAAACCCTAAAATCAACTTTCATGCCTCATCGACTTTTCCCTGCTTTGTCCCCCGGGGCCAAAGGACTTCTTTTAACTGTAGGCTCGCCGAGATAGAGAAAAGTCCTTCGCGCTAAGTAGGTGCCGTTCCACCATTTCTTCAAGAAAGGAATTATCCAGTAATCCAAACCCAATATCCTGCCCGAGCCCCCCATCAAGGCAAACGCGGAGAATATATACCAAAAAATCGAGGAATCGGCCATGGCGCCAACTATAAGTATTATACAGAAAAGTAAGGACGCCGCAGCGGAAAACCAAGTAAAAGCACCTCCGATCAATGCAAGCCCTATGATTATTTCAAAAATAACGATACCCGACTGAAAAAGGAAAGGCGCCCGATTCACGGTCCACTGCGCAATCCAGACATAGGGCTCCCATGGTTCAGAGAGCAGTGCCGTCCCATACCCGGTTGCAGCCGTCAGAGCATCAGTAGCCCCCCCCACTGTATCCAATCCAGCACCTGCCACCGACACAAAGTCGTTCGATCTATCCAGCCAGGAGTCTGAAATTTTCTCCAAACCCTGAATCAACCACTGCACACCAACAAACACTCGAAGAGGCAGAAGCCAATACGCGGGGATTTTCCATGTGAGCGAAGATCCAATCAAAGAGCGCCCGAGCCGAACATCCAATATCTCGTATCTTAAATACTGCCAAGCAGCATTGAATCCTGCAACAGTAGACAAATAATACAAATTCACCGCATGCTTCATCGCCATCGCGAGAAAGCCGCTCATTGAAACTCCACCAACGTGGGAAACCGCGAATTTGCTGCCAATAGAAACCATATGCCCATGATACTTGCCTCGATATTTCCGATAGACTCCCGCTTTCCGGTCAAGCATCCTATCGATGTCAACAGAAATATTGTGGGCCGCGGTCTTCGCGGTTTGTTCGGCCGCCTCAACTATCTGTGGAACGGGCACTCCATTTTCAAGGTACCAAATTCCATCACCGGCCATATAGACATCTTCATGACCAATACAGCGCATGAAGGCATCGACTTCCTTTCGTCCCGCCTTACCCTCCTTCAAAGCAGGGCTGTCAGTGAAGCAATTACCCTTCACACCGCAGGTCCACACCCTTGTGCCCGCCTTGATAATTTCGCCGTCTTTCAAATAAAAGGCTTCAGGGGTAGCCTTAGTTACAAGGGCATTGACTCGAATTTCCACTCCCTTTTTGCCCATATATGTCCTTGCCTTGGCTCTCAATTCTTCGGGGAGCATCTGGAGGATATCTCCCAATGCCTCAAGATTCATTAATCTCACATCTTCCAAAGGCAATGCATATTTCTCACATAAAACCGGCAGGTATTCCACTAATTCTCCGATCAGTTCCACTCCCGTAAAACCCCCGCCTGCCACTATAACAGTCATAAGCTCACGACGTATTTCCTCATCACGCTCAAGGGCGGCCTTGCGATAAATCGTATCGAGGTGCTGCCTAATACGCAGCGCATCATCTATGGACCAAAGCGGAAGTGTATTTTCCTTCACCCCCGGAATATTGAAGTCCGCCGGAATTCCACCATAGGTAAATAAAATCCTGTCCCATTTGTACTCGCCGGTTTTACCGATTGCTTTTTTCTCATTGAAATCCACATCTACTATTTCATCGAAAACTACATTCACATTGGTTCCCGAGAGTATTCTGTCGTAGCTAACTTTTACAGACTCCTGCGGCACCCTATCTCCTGCAACCTCGTGGAGATCCGTCATCAAAGTGTGGAAGCGATTTCTATCAACAAGAGTAATCTTAATAGCCCCATTCCTCTTATATTTTCCGTGCAGAAATCTGACCGCCCTCAGGCCCGCATAACCGCCGCCAACTATCAGAATCTGCTTGGTTTTGCTCATCAGGAGAACCTCCCATATTCATTACCGTTACAATATACTTGCACTATGACAGAAAAGAAATCGGCTGGAAACAAGGTTTTACTTCTTACTCTCGTGCTAGGAATCACAATCGGATTAACCTTGGCACTTCGTTTCATAGACAGGAAGAACAACAAAACTAGCGCCATCGAAGATAGCAGATTCCTTCTAGATACACTCGTTTCAATCCGAATATACAAAAGCGACAGAAAAGAAATTCTAAATGAGGCATTTAAGCTCATTGAAGAGCTAGATAACAAGCTAAGTCGCTACAATGCCTCAAGTGAAATTTCGCGAATAAATTCCGCTCCCATGGGAACCGCGGTTCCAGTTTCAAAGGCGACAAGAGAATTAATCGCTATTGGGCTGCATTACGCCCGTCTCTCAGATGGGGCCTTCGATCCTACAATCGGAGCTCTGGTTAGCCTATGGGGCATCGGTACCGATAATGCTCGGCTTCCAACTCCTTATGAAATACATGCCGCATTAACTCTGGTAGACTATCGAGCCGTTTCGATAGCATCAGAAACTCTGACCCTTGAGCGCCAATCATCCTCCCTAACATCAAACACCGCAGAAATGAAACTCGATTTAGGCGGAATAGCAAAGGGTTGGATAGCCGACCGAGTAGCGGCTTTTCTACAAGACAACGACGAAAAGAATTTCCTTATCAACCTGGGCGGGAACATACTCGTTTCGGGTTCAAAACCTAACGGCGAGGCCTATAAAATAGGCATGCAAGATCCCTTTGGCCACCGAGGGAAGTACCTGGGAATCTTCACACTAGAAGGCGGATCGGTGGTATCCTCAGGTGTATACGAACGCTTCTCTGAATTAGAAGGTAAACGCTACCACCACATCCTGAGTACCAGAAACGGATACCCCATCGACAATGGGCTTGCGGGAGTCACTATTCTGTCCGAAAACTCAGTAGATGGAGATGCCCTGGCGACCGCTGTCTTTGCTCTGGGTATCGAAAGGGGTTTGGAACTTGTACACAGCCTCGATGGTATCGAAGCCGCGCTAATCGACGCGGAGAGAAGAATACTGATTACACCGGGCGCGGCTTCGATTTTCAAACCGAGTACGGCAAATCTACAAATAGAAATACGTTAAAGGAAGCTCATCTCGATCAATATCTAATCCCGCCGAAAAAAGAAGCCGAAAACATACTCGTCCGATTGCTCTCGTCATTGAAATTCCACCACTCGAGACGGACTCCCACATACGCATGGCTGAAATACCATGAACCCTCGAGTCTGTAATCAATCAAATCGACTATTTCTTCTCTTGCCGATGAGTAGATGCGAAGCCCCCCGCCGAAGACAAGGCGCTCTAGTGAGTCGACATTAAACAAGTGATAGAACACTGGATCCTGCGCCCAAAAACCAAGAAAGATGGCCGGATTATTCTTTGTATCGGTTTCCTTCTTGATGTGAAGCGAAGTCCCGAAGTCAATCCCTATCTCCAACCTCGATGAAACGCTCTCAAGTATAAATCCTCTGAAATTGATTCCTAAGTCCAATGAACTAAACAAATAGCTTGGCTTGCCTGGCGGCCAGGAGTATCCACTGCTCCGAAAATTGAAACCTCCGGCCTTGCCGAGAAAAGGCATCCAATATCTGAAATCCAAACCAAAAGCTGCAAAGAAGAACTCATCCTTAGTTAGCCATATGTTTTTCAATTCAGATGACTTGGGATCTAGCTCAAACAACTTCAATGAGATATCTGCCCTAAAGTCATCTCGTAAGCCGGCCGGATCTTCTCCCTCATTTCTTTCTCCCCTATCAATGGTGAATTTCGGCTTGGATGGGGATTCGGCATCAGTTTCATTTTCAGACGATTTGACATCCGCTGTCTCTCCGGATATCCAGCTCTTCTGCGACTCATCTATTGCGGCTAGTTCTTGAAGAGAAGTCCTGTAGGAACGAATTCTGGGATCCGCAGGATATAGATCTTCCGCATCATCAAGGGCCCTAAAGGCCTCCTCCCACAATCCCTTCTCCGCCAATGAGAGAGCAGAAGCAAGCAATTCGTTCAGTTCGGATTCAGAAATTTCAGCCACATAGCTCTTTTGATTTTCACTTTGGGCAAAAAGTTGTCCTATCGAGCCAAGTAAGAAAACCAAATATCTAATTGATTTCAAGTGAATTCCATAAGGACGATTTCGGGAATTGTGGAAAGAAAATCTTCCAATCACCCCTGAATGTTGGCTTCTTTAATTCCAAGTCGAGTATTCTAAGGAATTTCTTCTTACAGATATCGACAGCCCCAAATGAGAAGAGGAGCTGGGTGTGCTGCTGACAGTCGATCAGACCGAAATTGGCGTCAATCAAGGTGCCGACTAGTGCTGTAAAAGCCATTTTCGAAGCATCAGTTTGCAAAGAGAACATAGACTCACCATAGAAACATCCCCCCAAGGCCACACCATAGAGCCCGCCCACCAATTCATCCCCGTCCCAGGCCTCAACCGAATGTGCATATCCTAGTTCATTGAGCCTCATATAGGCTTCTACCATATCGTCTGTAATCCAAGTATCCTTCTGATTCAATCGCCTAACTTCACGACAATGGCCAATCACCAGTGAAAATGCTGAATCCAAAGTAAGCCTGAAAGAAGCACTTCTGATACGTCTGCGCAATCTCCTCGAGAGGTGAATTTGTCTGGGATAAAGTATGAAGCGCGGATCCAAGCACCACCAAAGTGTCGGTTCATCTTCAGTAAACCAAGGGAATATTCCCCTGCGATATGCAGATAGAAGATTTTTCGGGGAAAGTTCGCCGCCAACAGCTACAATCTCTCCATCGATTGCCGAAGGATCTGGCAGCAATACTCCTTCCTCGGCGAAATCATGTACTTCGCTATCGATAGTGAACCTCCGTTCGGATACGTATATCATCTTCCTCGATATCAGCAGTCGCGACTCCCCCTGCTGAAAGCGATCCAAAAAGAACCTCGTCCACGAAAAAACCCTTTACCTTATCCTCGACAACACGAGCCACATTGCGCGCTCCAAATTCGGGAGAGTATCCCCTTCTAGCAATCCAGGTGATAGCAGCATCGGAAACCTCTAAGCTCACTCCCTTGGGGCTAAGCATTTTTCTAAAGTCATCTAACTCCTTTTCCACAATTTTAACCACAATCTCTATATCCAAGCTCTCGAATTTGACAACCTTATCCAAACGATTTCTAAATTCTGGCGAGAAAATTCTCTGAACCGCATCATCAAGAGCGCCATAGTTATGCTCACCCGCGCCGAAACCAATTTTCTGTTTCCCAATTTCCCGAGCGCCAGCGTTGGATGTCATAATTATTACAACATTTCTGAAATCTGCCTTGCGCCCCATGTTATCCGTTATAGTGGCATAGTCCATCATCTGAAGAAGTACGTTATAAATATCCGGATGCGCTTTTTCTATCTCATCAAGAAGAAGCACCGCGTGGGGTGTTTTTCTTATTGCATCAGTCAGAATTCCGCCCTCTTCATATCCCACGTAACCCGGTGGTGAACCAATCAGGCGACTTACAGTGTGCTTCTCCTGATATTCACTCATATCAAAGCGGTGCAGTGAAATTCCTAATTCCTTCGCCAGGCTGCGGGCAAGTTCGGTTTTGCCGACACCAGTTGGGCCGGCAAAAAGGAAACTGGCAACCGGCTTATCAGGATTGCGAAAGCCAGCTCTAGAACGCTTGATAGCCGTTGCCACATTTTCAACAGCCTGATCTTGGCCAAAAATCATCTTTTTAAGACGTTTAGAAAGACTCATGAGATGATTGGTTTCGCCAGCAGACACAGTCTTTTCCGGTATTCTGGCAATTCTAGCAAGTACTTTTTCTATGTCCGACACCGCGATTCGGGGGAGAAATCCTTCACTAGCTTTTTCAATCTCTCCGCTTTGCCTTACAAGTGGTTTATCCATGTCCGCGGGCTCGGTTTCACGACCATCCATCCTCATTTCCGGCATTGCAGCTTCGCCAGCCGCGGCAATTTCCTCAGATGAAAGATTGGAATCAGAGAGTTCCTCTTGATTTGGAAGAAACCTCTCCTCATGCAATCTCTTCCAAGCCCCTGCTTCGTCAATAAGATCAATTGCCTTATCGGGTAGTTTCTTCTCATTTATAAACTGATCCGATAAATCTACTGCCGCCCTAAGGGCCTCGTTCTCGTAGACAACACCATGGTGCAGTTCGTATGCAGCTCTAAGTCCAAGCAATATCTGATATGTCTCTTCCTTCGACGGTTCAAACACATCGATTCTCTGAAAACGCCTTGCCAAGGCATTGTCTTTCTCGAAAAATTTCTTAAATTCCTCATGGGTAGTGGAGCCAATGCAGCGGAGCTTACCAGACATAAGGGCAGGCTTCAACAAATTCGATGCATCCATACTGCCTCCCGAGGTTGCGCCAGCTCCTATGATAGTGTGTATTTCATCGATGAACAGGATAACATTGTCCTGCTTCTCAAGTTCTCTCAACACCTTTTTTATCCGCTCCTCAAAATCACCGCGGTAGCGTGTGCCAGCAAGAAGAGAACCCATATCCAATACCCAGATTCTGAATCCTTTGAGAAAGCTCGGTACCCTTCCCTCGACAATGAGATGGGCCAAACCCTCGGTAATTGCAGTCTTACCTACTCCGGGATCGCCAACATGTATGGGATTATTCTTAAGTCGACGGCTAAGTACCTGCAATGTCCGTTCAATAACATCCTCACGGCCAATTAACGGTTCCAGCTCTCCTTTTCTAGCTTTGGCAGTTAAATCGGTGGCAAATTGTTCCAAGATACTCCTTTCCACCTGTTTGAAACTTTTCTCCTCTTTAGCATCCTGGGCATTTATACCGCCATCTTCCGTATCATTCTTTCCATCATCCGGACTAGGCGACATGCCATGGGAAATTGTTTCTAGTAGTCTTAAGCGTTCGACTCCCGCTTTTCGCAGGTAATATGAAGCAAAGGATCCTCTCAGATCAAAAAGCGCTACAAGAAGATCTGATGAGGCTATCTCATCTTTTCCGGCGCTGGTAATACGAATCATTGTTTGCTCGATTACATCCTGCCAACCTTCGGTTAAGATTGGCTCCGCATCGTCGCTCTTATTTATATACTTCTCGAAGTACGATTCCAAATCCTTACGCACTTCATCGGGATCGGCTCCGCACTTCTCCAGAATCTCGCGCGGATTATCGAATGCCAATGCCGTATGGAGTATGTGCTCCGGAGTAATGAATTCATGTCCTGATTCTTTGGCTTCGTTGTATGCAACGTTCAGTATTCCCTGTACTTCTTCTGTTGGTCTCATACCTTCTCCAAGATACTCTTCAGAGGATATTCACGTTCACGAGCCAAATGAGTTACCTGCGCAATCTTCGTACGACCTATATCGTAAGGATAAATCCCCACCGTGCCTCGCCCCCTATTATGAACATCGAGCATTATTTTCGTGGCTTCAACCGGCGCTTTATGAAAAACTGAAACCAGCACCTCAACCACGAAATCTCTAGGTGTGTAATCGTCATTGAGCAGAACTACCTTCCACATTTCGGGCTCTTTTAGCTCTTCTCTGATATCCTCAAGTAATTCACCTTCATTAATCTCTTTAGGATCCATAATACATATATACGAGAATTTACGACTTTGGCACGATACTATCAACGAGAAAGTTTATATTAAGCTTTCTTGGCATCTAAGGTTTTACAAAAACGGTGTTCTAGGGTATCATAAGAATCAACTTTCTTCTGGAGGCTCGCTATGAAACATGTCATTCTCCTCGCAATAGCTTTCCTGATCGCTTCAGCAGCCGTCGGTGAATCGATGAGGTTCTATGAGGATATGTCCGATGCGCAACGCTACGATCTCGCCGACGCATACTATCAAGTGGCCGATCGTTTCGAAGAGTTGGATGATTCGCCCCGCGCCGAGAAACTTCGAGCAATGGCCGAACTCATTTTTCCCGGTTTCTATCAGAGAGAACTTCCCCCAGAAGTGGTAGATGCCGTGGTGCCTACGCCATCCGAAGAGAGACTGAAAGTCGGTATCGAGCAAGAAGCATCGAAGTACTACTTCAACAAGCTATTGCGCGGAGTTTTCAGCGAAGACGTAACTCTCTCGCTTTCAGTTATCGCGGATACCTTATTTCTTCCTCTCTACGACGAGGGCATCAAGAAGCCAGATTTAGAAGAGGAAGTAGAATGGTTCTTTTCGGAGTACGATGTTGATTCTTACTCGGCTGAAGAGGTTTTTCAGCTAAACGAAATAGAAGTTATACCACTTGAGAATGGGTATTGGCGTTTGGATGTTAAAACCTGGCCCCAATTCGCCGGGAAGCTTGAGGAAATAACCTTCTGGGCTGGGAAGATGGGATTTTACTTCCGCGAGTTTCCGCAAGGATGGAGATTAGCCGCCATAGGCCCAGTGGCTTAGCAACCTACTCGGTGTTCACTAAGAGCCATCGCTAGCTTAGTGGAGCAAATGTGCCAGATTCATCGCGTCCACTCTTTTTGATGTAGATAACTTCCACCGATACTGGCAAGTAATTTCTCCCATAATCAGAAGAGCTTCTGGTGGGCCATGTGATAGTATATCTCCCAACCCTGGTTCTTCTAAGTTTTCCAACAAGAGCGCCGCTCCCCTCTGCCTGGAAGATTAACCTGGGACTACCGCCTGTTTGTGTGGCTATGTAATTCAACTCGCTGCTCGATACGCTCGAATCTCTGTAAACCGGGTAGAAAATCACCCCGTTGTTCGCCATTAAACGTGCGGTCTCGTATAAGCCGTAACGATCAAATGAACTCATACCAGGCGGGCGGTTTACAAACGCGATAATCGCTTTGACGCGTCTCTCAGGGATTAGGCGCATTGCCGCAAGTCTCAGAGACTTGTCCCAGGATATCGGCCGATCACCAACCGAAGTTCTCACTAAGCCGCTAAACGAAGGTCCCTCTGGGTCTATCTCGTGAAGCACCGTGTCATCGCCAGCTCCTATCAATGAGAATGTATCCTCCTCTTCCCTAAGAACCCCTGCCACATCTTCCACTCCCTCAAGCATTATCCCGACATCGCTGTCTGTTCCTGAAAGATCCACTACCGCCACAACGGATACTGAATCATCTTCGGAGGAAACCCAATCAAGATTTGGAATGCCAACAGAAATCTCCCCATCGAATACACGAAAATTTGACGCTTTAAGACCGGAAATAGGTTGGCCCAGCCTATCGCGGACTGTCAAATCCACAATCATTTCAGGGTAGGCATCTCCCCGCACTCTATCCAAGATAACTTCAAGTCCTCCATAAAGAGTTGATAAGGGTGTTAGCAATGTTATTTTATTCCCGTTGAAATCGCAGACCGCGAGATTGCCATTTTCATCCGGGATTACTGAAGTAATTCGATGCTCACCGGCACCCAAATCAGCCTCTTCAGCCATCTCGCCAGATAGTAAATTCACACTGAAAATTTTGTTAGCATCCGCAATTAGAAGATCGTCCTTGTATACCGATAGGCCCTCAGGTGCGGTTAGCCCCTTATCAATCAGCACGCCAAGATAATTTCCGGAAGAATCGAAAATTTCCACGGTGCCCTTAAGCGAGTCCGCAACATACACCCGATTCTCAACACAGACAATCCCTGACGGACCTTCGAAGCCCTCGAATTCACCTCCACTTTCCAAGGACAATATGTGCTGTCCATTGAGGCTCCATTTCGATACACGCTGGTTACCCCAATCCCCTATGTACACAAATTTCGCATCTTGGGATAAGGCCATGTATTGCGGACCCAAAAAACGGCCCCTATCTCTACCCCTCTCGCCCCATGTTTCGATTCGGCTTCCCCGCTTGTATCCGGTAAGTGAGAGCACCGAAATTCTATCTGATTGAAACTCACTGACAAGCAGGCGGCCATCGGGAATGGGAAGTACGTCGAATGGCCTGTCAAAGCCCTCTAATCCGCCTGTAAATCTCTCAACCAGATTGCCATTGACATCTATTTTGAGTAAATCGCCGCCGGCATAAGAAGTTACGAAAAGCGTTCCCGAACCATCGCCATTGCCACGAGCAACCATTGGCCTTTCGAAAAAACGTACGCCGGCTTCGGTTCCGTGAAAAGATGTGAGAATTACCCAGTCATCATTCAGGAATTCCCGGTTATCTGACATACGATACCGCAGTTGCTCAATCTTATTCTGCAGTACAATTGATGCTTGATTATCACTTATTAATTGATCCCACAAATCAAGGGCCGCGCGCTCCATTCCCGAACGCCAATATGCTTTTCCAAGCCACTCCCGAATACTGGGATCGGTTGGGTTTAGTGAATTAGCCCTCTCAAAGGATTGAAGCGCTTTCCCAAGTTTTCCATCATTGTATGAGAGCACTCCCCATCGCCATTCATCCAGTGCACGCGCGGGTTCAAAACTCTGAGTACTGCCTATTTGAGCAATAAAAGCCAGTAGAAGCGACGCAAAAATCTTAACTCTCAATAAATCCTCTCTTTGTATTTCAGCTTCTTTGCGAGCCTTCATAATTTCTAACGGTTTCCAGATGGTTTTTTATTGTGCTATCTTCCGGGCAACTCGTATGCGCTTCGTTAAGATGGAAGGCGGCTTCAGAAGTTTTCCCGGCACGGAATAGTGCCCAGCCCAATGAATCTCTATAAGCCATATTTTGGGGATCGCTTCTAACCGCCTTGTGGCACAATTCAATTGCTCTGTCGATATCCTTCCCGCTTTCTGCCAGTATGTAACCAAGTCCGTTGACGGCGTTAAAGTTCTCTTCGTCGAGCCTGAGCGCCTCTTGGTAGCTATTTAGGGCAGGTTCGATGCTCTCCTGTTTCCATTGGCAGTATGCCAGAGCAGACCAAGCCTGTGGCGATTCAAATCCGGCTTCCAAAATTTCTTTCAGTTGATTCTCTGCCTCCGCTATGTTATTCGTCTCAACCAACAACCACGAAAGAAGCATGCGAGACTGATATAGCCGAACCAAATCTTTTTCCTTACGTGAAACCTGCTTCAACAGCTTTATGGCCTCATCTACTTTGCCCACTCGTGTGTAGCAAAGTCCCATGAAGTAAGCAATATCCAAATCTTCAGAGGGTTCTATATCCGCTGAAAAGAAGGCTTCCAAGGCATCCGAATACCGCCCTTCTCTGTAAAGAAGCTTACCATCCTCCTTCACGCTCATATCACCCTCCCTTATCATCATATCACAAAGCCGCATATTTAGAATGCAGCACGGTGATAGCGGTTTCGAGTATCTAGCCGCGTGCGAAGCCACCCGGCCGTCGTTGAAGAAGATGAGAAGATGCAAAATCAATGGGAGCTATGTGGAAATGATACCGTATTTCCTGTTGAAACGCTCAACCCGTCCCGTGCTGTCAACCAACTTCTGTTTGCCGGTGAAAAAAGGATGGCAATTAGAGCATATTTCGATCTGCATATCGCCGACAGTCGAGAAAGTTTCAAACGAATTGCCACAAGCACATGAAACAGTCGAGCTAACATATTTTGGATGTATGTTTTCCTTCATTCTAAACACCTCTAGAAATCCCGCGCCACTCCTGAAGTATTCATCCCCTTAAGAAAAGCCTCATTATTCTTGGTTTTACGCATCTTGTCAACAATCATCTCCGCAGATTCCATATCATCCATTGGACTTAGAACTTTTCTAAGAATCCACATCTTATTGAGTTCCATATCCGTTAAGAGTAAATCTTCTTTCCTGGTGCTTGATTTCTTAACATTGAATGCGGGATAGACTCTCTTATCCGCCAGACGACGATCCAATACCAGTTCCATATTACCGGTGCCTTTGAATTCCTCGAAAATAACCTCATCCATTCGACTGCCGGTTTCAATAAGAGCAGTGGCTACAATAGTTAAACTCCCTCCATGCTCGATGTTGCGGGCAGCGCCGAAAAAACGCTTGGGTTTGTGCAGAGCATTGGAATCGACACCACCGGAAAGTATTTTGCCGCTTGTAGGAACAGTCTGATTATACGCCCGCGCCAATCGCGTTATAGAATCAAGCAGAATAACAACATCTTTTTTGTGCTCAACAAGGCGGCGCGCCTTCTCTAAAACCATTTCGGCAACTTGAACATGGCGTGTTGAAGGTTCGTCGAAAGTTGAGGATATCACTTCACCCTGGACACCGCGCTGCATATCAGTTACTTCCTCAGGACGTTCGTCAATTAGAAGGACTATAAGATAAACATCTGAATGGTTTTCGGTTATAGCATTCGCAATTTTTTGGAGGATTATTGTTTTGCCCGATTTTGGCGGTGAAACTATGAGGCCTCTTTGCCCCTTGCCGATTGGACAAAAAAGATTGATGATTCGCGTCGAGGGATCCCCAACCCTGGTTTCCGTGTTGAGCCTCTTAGTAGGGAAAAGAGGTGTAAGGTTTTCAAACGCTACTCGTGCCTGTGCAACTTCTGGATCATCGAAATTGACATTTACAACGCGTAGCATCGCGAAAAAGCGTTCGCCTTCCTTGGGCGATCTAATCTGTCCATAGACGGTATCGCCAGTTCTCAAGTTAAACAGCCTTACCTGACTCGGAGAAATATATATGTCATCCGTACCAGGGAGATAGGAATTCTCGGGCGAGCGAAGAAACCCATATCCATCTGATAAAACCTCAAGAGCACCATAGGCATAGATTACTCCGCCATTTTTGATATGTGCGGTTAATACCTGAAAAATCAATTCCTGCTTTCTCAGAAGCATCAAGTTCTCTTTCTTGAAACCTAAACCCTCGGCCATTTCTCTCAGATTCGGCATTGAAGATCTAGATAAGTCATTAATCAGCAGTTTCGGCGCATCGGGGCTGTGTTGGGGACCCTTCAACTGCCGATTCTGCCCCTTCTTCACTCTGCGGCGGGTCTTCAATGTATCTGGACTTTCTGCCCCATTCTCGCCAGGCAATCTTGATCCTAACTCTGTTTCCCCTCTGCTCTCTTCCCTGGAGCCGAGTTCCGGAATGGGATAAGCAGTATCTTTAGGCTCCCTATTATCAGTGTTCCCCCTTCGAATTCTGATTTTTACCGGAGTTGCTTCATTTTCACTTTTCTCAGCCATTTCTTCTACTTCATTGGTCTCCGGATCATTGGGCTTCCGATAGCCAAGCTCAGAGGAAGAGACCTCCGACTCATCGCTACCGACTTTTATTACGATCGCTCTCTTGCGGGGTGACTTGTAAGCTTGATCTTTGTGGTTTTCAGCTTGCTTTGAACCCAGCTCGTTTCGTTCCTTGAGACTGTCGGACACTGGTTAATCCCTCAATTATCGCACACTTATCCAGCGGAATCCGGATTCCACACACGATAATCTATTCTGAATTCTGAACTTGCATCTGATGTGCATACAGGCCTCATATGACAAGGCAAACGCGATGCTCCGCGAATTTCTTAAGAGGGAATATAGCGACAAGCAACACAGACCGTCAAGCAAAGTAAGTTATTAAGCATTGTCAACCATTTCCAGGAGCACTCTCAAGGTTTCATCTGTAGCTCGCGTTTGCACCAACTCCCTATCTCCATCGACATGTCTTAGCTGAGATGAATCACTCCCCTTAGAATCAGAGCATCCTATCCAAACCGTACCAGTCGGTTTCTCGATACTGCCTCCGCCGGGGCCGGCAATCCCGGAAACAGAAACCACCCAATCCGCATTGCTCATTCTTTGCATTCCACGGGCCATTGCCCTTGCCACTTCCGATGAAACAGCTCCATTTTTTCCGATTAAGTCTGCTTTCACATCTAATAGAGTAACCTTGGATTCGTTGGAATAGGAAACAACTCCTCCCCAGAGAATCTCAGAGCTTCCCGGTACAGCTGTCAATCGGGATAACACCCTGCCGCCGGTGCAGGATTCCGCAATAGCCACTTTCCCCTTTTTTTTCAGCAACAAATCCACAATCTCATATGCAAGGCTATCCGACATGGTTTACTGCCCTTTTTATTTCGTCTCGAGACATCGAAAAAACATCTATTCCGACTGGATTCGCCAGCATTTCACAACGACCACGATAGTCGCTGCCTTCATCCATAACTAATCTGGTGCACTTGATATTACCTATGATTTCTCCACCGGCAAGAATTTCCACTCTCTCCTCGGCAATCACATCGCCTCTAATAAATCCCCTTACCACCAGGGTGCCAACATTGATATCTGCGACTATTTCGGCACCTTCCTCAACCATCAGAAATCCCGGAGATTCAATGCTCCCCTCGAAAATACCATCAATTTCCAATGAATCTTGGAATCTCAATGTACCTTTGAAATTGGTCTCCTCACCCAGAACTGTCAAAGCTTCCAGGTTCCCGGCTTTATAAGGCATTTTCGTTCAACTACTTGTTTGTCATCTGAAAAACACCATCCCAACCATCATCAGGCGGATTTTCTATATAGGCCTTGCATCTTGCCCCAAATATCTTCGAGGGTTCATCCTCTGGATCCAAATGGTAAGCTGCTTTGAATTTTTCCAGCGCCTCTTTGAAATTTCTGTTCTTATACTCCTCTCTCCCCTCGGCAAATAGGCGCAGCACTTCCCTCTTCACATCGCTAATCAAGCGGATTCTCCTATATGATTATGCAAGTCCTTGAAATGCTCCCGGAATCTCTCCTCAAGTTCTCTTAGCGACAATTCAGCCTCCCTCATACTCCCTTCACTCTCCTGAAGCTTCCTCACCGCATCTTCAAGACCGCTAAGAGCTGCAAGTGCATGTTCCGCTTCAATAATCACTTGCTTCTTGAAAGATTCCACCGCCTTGGTGTTAGAAGCATTTAGCTCCTTAGATGCCGCGACAAGTTCAAGCACCGGCGTTTTCAGATGCTCAGTGAAATATATCAATGACTTGTTCAAAGAATCGGTTAAAGCCAAACGCCTTTCTCTGAGAATCACCTGCCTTGAGAGTTCATGATTTCGTAAGACTGCTCTTATTCGAGCTAAAACCTCTGAGAAATTGAATGGCTTAATTATGTAATCATCGATACCAAGTTCAAAACCATCTATTTTATCCTTAACAGTGTCCATAGCAGAGAACATAATAATTGGAATTTCTCTATACTCTGAAAATTCATCTTGTTGCTTTAGCATTTTCGTAAGTTCCCAACCGGACAACTGCGGCATTATGTTATCGAGAATAATAAGATCTGGTCGGTTTGCCTTGATCTTCTCAAGTCCCTCATTTCCATCCGAGGCCATGATAACTTCAAAACCAAGGCGAGTTAGCATCACATCGAAGAAATCGAGATTTATCTGCTCATCGTCAATAATCAGAATTTTCTTTTTGCTCATTTCCAAATTCATCATCGTATGCTTATTAAAGCTCAGTCAAGAATTAGTTTTCGATTGGATACTGCTGATTATTTTTGGCCACGCAGATCCCAAGTTATCTTTTTCAACTCTTTACCTGGTCGGAAAAACGTAACTCCATGCGTTTTCACTGGAACAAGCTCACCGGTTTTTGGGTTGCGCGCTCTTTCACGACCCTTTCGCGTGCGTATTTCGAAGGTTCCAAAACCGCGTAGTTCCACAACTCTATCGTCGCTAAGCGCTTTTTTAATCTCTTCAAGGAAGGAGATTATCACGCCATGAATGTTTTGCCGAGTGATCCCTAAATCCCCGTTATGAATATTCTCTACAATTTCAGCCTTAGTCATTTTAATCTGATAACCGTTTTTGCTCATCTTCTTCTCGTGAAACCTATTTCCCAAACTAGATAAATACCGCGAGTTTCTTATGAAGTCGAGATTTTTTTCGCGCGGCGGTGTTACGATGATAGAGTCCATTGCTGGCAGCAGTATCTATCAATTTCACAAATTCAGAGAATCGGGCCTCAGCAGTAAGCTTCTCCTTTCTGATAATAGCAGCCTCAAAGGCTTTTATACTGGTTCTCACACGACTTCTAGTCGAACGGTTAAGCGCACGTTGTTTCAAGTTCTGATTGTGCCTCTTCCTGGCGGCTTTCGAATTGGACAATTTTACAAACCTCAACTTAGGCTAGTATAAGGATATCAAATGCCATTATAAAAACTGGAATCTCCATTGTCAAGAATTGGAGATAAGTTTAAAAGACAATTCAGTGTTCAATGGAAATAGACTTTTCACAATCATCAGAAAACAGAACTAGCTCATGTAATTAAAATCTCTGGGACGTCGTTCTTCTCGCCTGCATTTCTCACAGTAGGCAGAATGCCTCATGCGTCCATTCGAGAAAATTGAGCGCATTTTCACTTCGCCGCCACATGCACAAGCAGCCTTATGTGTCCCCGATGTTCCTCGAACGTTTTTGTTCGTCCAAGACATTCTTAAGCCCCCTATCAGCAGCTCTATGCTAGAAAAAAACTACGCAAATGTCAACATTGAAGTATTCACGTACCTTCACTTTCGACAATCGATTTATTCATCTTATCGGATCGTATCTCCCATCCGCCCTCAGGTCTTCGGCTAATGCTAGAGGCGCTTGTGTATATGCGAAGTCCATTAGATGTGGTGAGTTGAATCGTTCTTGAAAGCTTATTTACCTCGGTTACTTCGTACATGCTTTCCTTATAAGCAATCTTAACACCTTTTCGAGGTAGTAATCTTTTTTCGCTGGCATAGTCCCCAAGCTCGTACGACAAACAACAAAGCAATCTGCTACATGGCCCAAAGGCTCTCTGATCTTTGGCCATCTTAGTGTAAACAACGGCAAGCTGATCTGTAATACTGTGACAGCAATACAGTCTTCCGCAAACCGCTACACCGCCAATCATTCTTGTTTCGTCTCTGCTTCCAACTTGTCGCAATTCAATACGCTTCCTGAATTGGGTTACCAGAGCTTTAACCAATTCTCGAAAATCAATCCTATCTTTAGCTGTGAAGTAAAACAGGATTTTTCTTTCATCGAATGTGTAGTGTGAACACAACAGCTTCATTTCAAGCTTCAGTTCGAAGATCTTTTCGCGGCATATCTCGAAGGCACTTTCTTCCAATCTCTCCAGATGCCCGCGTTTAGAGAAATCGCTTTTCGTGGCAATTCGAATAATCCTTCTAATACTTGCTGCTTCAATCGAATCCAAATTGGAAGTGGGACCCGATATCCGCGCTAGTTCCATTCCATATCTCGCGGGCATGATAACGTAATTACCCTTTGTTATTCCCATATCTGCAGTTGACGAACAAAATTCGAACTCATTGATTGAAATTATTCTTGCCTTCCATAGCTTTTCGGCAATACCCCGAGAAGGCAGTTTGTTTGAAACTCTCTTGGGCTTTCTTGATTTCCTCTTATTTCTTTCCATCAAGAGATATTTTCCTCATCGAATTAAATCTACCAGCATTCCATATATCTCATTTATGCGTCGTAAGACCTCCAGTTGACCTCTCTGGTTCCTAATCACGTGAGATGCCAGACTTTCAAGTTTCCAGTCAACAACCCGAATAATAAGATACTTTTTTTGCCGCATGGTTTTGAAATTTCTCAGTCCTGTAGTCTCCTCGACTTCAAGGCTGTTTTCAAGAACATAGCGTATAAATTTTCTCACGGCCTTCTTGTATTCACTCACGGATCCAAGCACTGGATCCTTGATTAATTCATCGCCTCTCTGGTGAACATCATCAAGAAGTCTCTCGATTGATTCCGTGCCATCCAATTCAGGCAGCGAATCCAATTGCACATCTGTCGGCCCGCCATCCTTAATCGCCTTCTCAACGGCAGAGAAGAAGGATCCTTTAGCCGTCTTGGTTTTTTCACTGTCGCCCTTTTTTCTCATCCGCCGTTTAGTGGATGATTCGATTTGGCCAAGTTTCTTTATATCCACGATTAATTTAGAAGATCGGACGGTTTTCGCCGACGATTACTCCAATTAGCTGTATACTGCGCCTCCTCGCTTGCAAGCACAGCGACATCTTTCGAAACAATGCAGTGTCCGTGAAGTATAACTCCCTCTTCAACAATCAGCTCGGGCGTATTTATGCTGCCAATCATAATGCAAGTAGACAGGAGAATCACTTTTCTTGTTGCCTTGATATTCCCCTTGATTATTCCACCAACTACGATGGTTTCGGCTTCTAAAATGCAACTAGCCCTGCCTTCCCTTCCTATCAATATACTGCCATCTGTTTCAATGTTGCCCTCAAAATCACCATCTATCCTTAGCAGCCCTTGTAGTTCCAAATCACCACGGAATTTGGTTCCGCTCCCGATAATTGAGTTGACAAGAGTTTGCCCCTGGTTCTTCATATCAGTTCTATTGGTATTCCTGAAGCTTAGATATAACGTTACGCATTGATGTATCTGAATTTGTCATATTCAGAAATTTGACCGGATCTACTAGTTGAGTTCCAATCATCACCTCATAGTGCAGGTGTGGTCCTGTAGATTGGCCTGAACTTCCCATGGTACCAATCACATCGCTCTGGGATACAATCTGGCCCAGATCAACGAGTCTTCTCTGCAGATGTGCATAACGGGTTTTAAACCCATAACTATGCTGAATATCAATGTAGAGACCAAATCCTCCTGGATCATAGTCTATTTTTACTACCTTACCGTTGGCGGTAGATACAACCGGCGTGCCGTAGAGGAAGGCAAGATCGATACCCCTATGCAGATACCAATATCTGCCGAAGGGATGTATGGAGGGCCCAAAGACCTGAGTTACCCAACCACTTACGTCCTTAAGAGGCCAACCGGTGGGTATATCCGATAGCAAATCCTTCTGCCCTGCCAGTACAAAGCCTATATCTTCCAACGTCGAGGCAGAATTTTCCAGATTCGTTCTAAGCACTCTAAGATCGGTAACCTCGGCAAGTGCATCCTGACCACTTTTCTCGATCAGAAACAGTGATGACAAACTGCCACCGTTTGTAGTTGGGTTATCCGTGTTTTCATCGAGCCCCAAAAAACCCATCGTATTGTTCACGCTCTCTTTGAAACTGTCTGCAGATATAATTAGCTGTCCAACTTCATCCCTGATTAAATCAAGATTGGCCTCCGCCTCTGATAAATCTCTTGATCGAGAGGCCAGAAGAACTTCTTTATCTGAGAAATCAAGCGATATCCAAAAAAAACCAGTTAAAAGCCCCAGGAGTATAATTCCGATGAAAAGCACCGTGAAAATGGAAACTTGGAAATGAATTGTCTTTCTTTCAGAATGAGGAATTAGCATTATAGTATATTTCTGCCTGCCAAAATTCCTGATTCTTCCTTTCCCCGATCGCCAATTCTTCACACTTTTTCCAGATTTCAAGTTTGACACTCTATCTCCTTAGAAGAAGTAAGCTAACACAAGATAACTTGGAAAATCATAACCCACGATTGCAAGAAGCTTCAAGCTATCAAAAATGTCAGACAAATACGATTTATGTTGACATGAACCCTCAAGCATTGCTAACAATAGAGCTAGACTCCGGCTTGGATAATAGTCTTTTTGCCGGCCAAGCTACGGAGCAATTCAAGTTTCCCAAGAAAGTGAGTTTGTTCATGCGGTACTTCGACACCCACGCGCATATTGGCTTAATCCATGAAGATCCGATTGAGCAGTTAATCATCGCCCAGGAAGCGAAACAGGCCAATGTACTCAAAATAGTAAGCATTACAAATAATCTACAGGATTTTGACGAGGTATATCAGAATCTAGCCACAGCTTCCAATGTTATATTCAGTGTCGGGATATCCCCCTCAGAGGTTCAAAATCCAGGCATCGACTGGCAGCAAAAAATCAGTCAGGGTGCGAAAAAGGATCGTGTGGTAGCTATCGGAGAAATCGGATTGGACTATTATCGAAAATTCGGAGACAAGAGTTCGCAGGTGGAGTTGTTTATTGCGCAATTGGAGTTGGCGGGAAATTGCGATTTGCCGGTAATTATCCACAATCGTAGAGCGGGGCATGATATCAAGGAAATACTCAAGTCCAATCTTCCTTCAAAAGGAGGAGTGCTTCACTGTTACTCGGAAGACTGGGAATATGCCTCTGAGATGCTTGAAAATCATGACAATCTTTATTTCTCGTTTGCCGGTAACATCACTTACCGAAATGCCAGAAATCTGCATGAGACGGTTTATAACCTGCCGATGGATCGCATTGTGATTGAGAGTGAAAGCCCTTTCATGGTACCTGCGGATCATCGCGGCAGGCGAAATAAACCCGTTTATCTGCCATCTACATCAGCCTTTATCGCCGCAATAAAAGATACGGATGAGGCGGAGGTTTCAGAAGCTCTCTGGAATAATGCCTGTGAGCTTTTTGGCTTTGATCCCGATCATTCCTATCAGTAATCATTTACTAGCTATGCTACTAATAGAATACCAAAAAAGTCGCCAAAAGACTTCCCTGAAGATGATTTCGGCCAGGTTATCTATGCATCCTGCTGCCGCCTAACTTCATACATCAATATACCAGCCGCAGTCGCAACATTGAGCGAGTCCAATCTTCCGCAGACTGGAATTCTGAGCAAACCATCACAGTTCTCTCTTACGAGCCGGTGCAGCCCCTCCCCTTCTCGTCCCATGACAAGCGCTATTCGACCTACTAGGCTGACTTCCCGGATGTTCGTACCTTGCTTATCCGCACCCCACACCCAGAAACCCATATTCTTCAACTCCGCAAGTACCCGTGCTATATTCGGCACTTCTAGGAGTGGAACCCATTCGATGGCGCCCGCAGAAGTTCGGCTCAAAGTGTCCGCATCCTCGCCAGCCGAACGTCTTCTCGGAATTATAACAAGCAAAGCGCAAAATTGCTCAGCCACCCTGATAACAGCCCCCAAATTTCGCGGATCCGTAATCCCATCTAATAATATCACCAAACTGCTGCTGTCGATTGCACTCTTGATGTCTTTGAGCGATTTGATTGCGCCACTTCTTCTTTGACTATTTATTTCCATTGCATATCCTCGGTGCCTCGAGTTGCGCGTCAGTTTAGTGATAGTTCCCTCGGAAACTTGGCGTATTGGAACTCCATGCTTATCTGCCAAATTCATCAAGTTCTCAGCCCGGCTTGATTCTTTGGAAATAAAGAGTTTCCCGCGACCATGTTTAATTGCCTCTGCCACCCCATTTGCGCCGGTTAGAAAAACTCTCACGTTGGTTATGCTATCATCAGACGCAAAGCATATTCAAATGACGAGTTCCAAACTGATATCTTGGTGTATACTTGGCGTTGGGAATTGTAGATGACAGCAGTTATTCAGCTAGTTAGCGAAGCAGCGGTTGAGATTGACAGAAAGGAAATCTGCAGAATTGGAACCGGGCTGTTGATATTTCTCGGGGTTGATCAGGACGACCAACTAAAAGATTCACTCTGGCTCGCCCACAAGATTGCCAATATTCGCATTTTCAAGGACAAGGATAATAAAACCAATCTATCTACATCGGATGTTGGTGGAGATATGCTGGTTGTTAGTCAATTCACTCTACTTGCGAATCTGAGAAAAGGGAATCGCCCCTCATTAGATACTGCAGCATCTAATTCTAAAGCAATGCCATTGTACAAAATATTTATATCGGAACTGAAAAAAGCCTTTCAAGGCAAAGTTCTAAATGGTGTGTTTGGCGCATCAATGAAGGTTTCCCTCGTAAACGATGGGCCATTTACCGTAATAATCAATAGTAAAAACGCAGACAAAACCAACCGCTAATCTTTAACGCTAGAGATGTATGCTCTATACAACTCCTTGATCAATCATCGCATCGGCCACCTTGCGGAAACCAGCAATATTGGCTCCAATTACGTAGTTGTCTTTCTTGTTCATATCTCTTGCAGCGTTAAGACAGCTTCTGTGTATATCGTTCATTATGTTTTGAAGGCGCGTATCTACCTCTTCTCTTGTCCACAAGAGACGCATATTGTTCTGACTCATCTCCAAACCGGATACCGCGACACCGCCTGCATTGGCTGCCTTTCCTGGTCCGAAGAGCACTTCTGAGTCCTGAAACATCTCTACCGCGGCTGGCTCGGTGGGCATATTGGCTCCTTCCACTACGCAGATGCACCCATTGTTGATTAGGGCTCTCGCTTCATCTTTGCCTATTTCATTTTGAGTGGCACATGGAATGGCTATTTCTGCGGATGTCAAACCCCATGGCTGCCTTCCTTCATAGTATTTGGCTTTAAATTCCTTCGAATATTCGCTTATTCGACCACGGAGTTGATTTTTGAGCTCCATCACCCAGCGCAATTTCTCGCGGGTAATCCCGTCCATATCAACGATCGATCCGTTCGAATCGGAAAACGATAGTGGCTTTCCACCCAAATCAAGAATTTTTTCGGCAACAAACTGAGCGACATTCCCAGAACCGGAAATAAGAACTCTTTTCCCCTCGATACTATTTCCATGAGTGGATAGCATAGCCGAGGTGAAATATACAACTCCATAGCCTGTTGCCTCAGGCCGAATCAAACTACCACCCCAATCCAGGCCCTTGCCCGTAAACGAGCCCTCAAAGGCATTTTTCAACTTCTTATACCGGCCGAACAGATAGCCAATCTCTCTACCTCCCACGCCGATATCCCCGGCTGGCACATCTGTATTCGGCCCTATATGGCGATATAATTCATCCATCAGACCTCCGCAAAAACGCATCATCTCATTATCGCTTCTCCCCTTGGGATCGAAATCACTTCCTCCCTTGGCTCCCCCCAGAGGCAAACCAGTTAGGCTGTTCTTGAAAACCTGCTCGAAACCAAGGAATTTCAGAATACTCAGGGTAACCGAGGGATGAAATCTCATTCCGCCCTTGTATGGCCCTAGAGCATTGTTGAATTCCACCCTATAGCCAGTGTTCACCTGAATTCTTCCCTGATCATCTATCCATGGTATTCTGAAAATAATCGTTCGCTCGGGTTCAACAAGACGCTCAAGAACGCGATGCTTTTGATATCTCGGTTCACGCTCTACAAGGAGGCCAATTGATTCTAGCACTTCCCGAACAGCCTGCAAAAATTCACTTTCCCACGGATATTTTCCGGTCAATTTACCATAGAGATTCTCTACATTCCCACGCATAACACTCTTCCCACTAATGCAATTTTTATCTAACTCAGAGAAAGCCATATGATAATGGCAATCAATAGAAACCTAAGCTGTTACTTTTCTGACAATCTCATCATAGCTCGGCCCAGATTAATCCCTTCTTTCCATCCATTACAATCTTCACTGCCTCTTCAAATCTCGATAAGCACACGGAACCGGACGTTTTGCAGCGCTTGCGCAGAAGTTCCCAGTTCACGAATCCATCGCTGTCTAAATTGCCGATATGCGCGTAACCAACACCGAGAGTTGCAAGATTGTAAAAGAAATGCGACCCCTGGGAAGGCTCGGGATCGCCCGGGCCACGATGAATTTCCACTATCAGCTTCGCCTGCCGCACTTCAGCCCAGCTTACCGGTATTCCCAGAAACTTATCCCTGCTGCCCCATCTTCCTGGACCGATCAGTATGGCATAGCGGCCTTCTCTCGCCAACTTTTCGGTAAGCGATGCAACTTCTAGCTTCAAGCTTTCAGTATCTTCAGAGTTATAGAGCTCGGGGTCAATCCAAACAACATCTTCAATGCCCTCAAATAATCCATGGCCTAAAAACCTCTCCGACCTGAGAAGCAGTTTCTTATCGTCTGGTCGCGAAGGTAATTGAAAATTTGCTCCGGAGCTAGCAATCAGAGGTCTAACCTGCAGCAACGAAAAAATCGAACTCTCAAGTTCATTGCCATTCCAGTCGACTGAAAATTCAAGTTCCACTGGCATCCCCATAGCGCTCCTTGATATGTGCAGAAGCTGATCCAAAAGTGATGAGATAGGTAACCACTCATATTCAAGTATATCGCGGAAGTCCACTACCCTCACTCCAGCTCCCCGAATTCCATCGATCAATCTATGGCCCACCGGATCCCAGGTTGAAGCCATGTGCGAGAGAATTTTCAAATCTTCGGCATCTCGAATTGTAAGGCGTTCTAATGAACTACTTTCGCCCTCTTTCAAATCAACTCCATTTACGGCATCTTTGAGCGCCCAGAAGTGAGTTTGGCCCTCAATCCACTTATCTTCCGGCATTCCCCATGAAATCGAAGGGAACTTCGGACAAAACAAATAGGCTCTATCACCTTCAACCACAGAACGCCCAAGGCCAATAGCTATTCGCGCAATGCCATCATCGCGACTCATTGGGCCAATAGGATAATAATTAGAGGATTGTGCCACACCCGAAAAACGAGGAAACCAATAACTACCGTGTTTGCTGCCGCTCATTTTTTGTATTACAACAGCCATCTTCTCCTCTTCAAGTCCAACCCCCAAAGCACCTCTGTATGCTGTGGCATCTGAAGAAAATGTACTTGCCCATACGAGTTTTATAGCCTGTGCAATCATTTCGACACGCCTTTGCAGTGAACTGATCGCGGGCAGCATGAAAGTATCGTAGACACCCGCGCATGGAATAGACTGAGAATCTTCCAGCAGGGCAGATGAACGAATTGCAAGTGGTTCATATTCAGCAAAGGCATAAAGAATCTCCATCAGTTCTTTTCTAAGCGGCCGGCTGAGGAAGGCTTCTCTAAGCTCCAAATCACTTAGTTCTACCTTATCCTCAAGCTCTAAGTGCAGATTTGTCTCTTCTAAGAAACGATCGAACTCACCTGTCGCCACAACCAGTGTACGGGGTATTTCTATGGATAACGGTGCAAAACTGCCGCTCCAGGTGGAACTGCTTAAAAGGGTATTGAAGAAAGCAAGTCCGCGCCCCTTCCCACCCAAAGATCCGCTCCCAAATCGCGCCACTGAACCAAGTAAACCCGGATTATCATAGCTGAAATTCACCAAACGACCCTTGTTCCGATTCAATCTTACTTTCCGAAACGATCTAAGCAAGTAATCTCGTAGCAATTCTGGGCTTGAAAAATTTGCGGTTTTAACCTCTCTGATACGCCTTGCAACCTGATGTTCTCCATGTGCCCTCATCCACCTCGAATAATCGTTCCTATCAGAATGAAAAAGAAGCGTCTTAGCCGGTACAGTTTCAACTGCCAACTCGAACTCCCGCAATGTCCGCACCTGACTCAGATACGATCCATCCGAATTCCTAAAAACGAAGTCACCAAATCCCAACTCCTCAAGAATGAAAGATCTGATTCCTCGATGAAGATTACCGGAGTACTTATTCTGAAACCTAGCTCCCTTCCTGCGAGCCTCTGCGGCCATGCCCTCATCCGAAGATTGGAACAACACCGGCACATCCACTTTGTTCTCTTTGAATTGCTCGATCAGTTCAAAACCAGCGCGATCTTCAATTACCCCGCCGCGCTCGAATGCAACATCCAGAATAACGCCTATCAAACTTGCACGAAAACTTCTACCCAGAGAAACCGCTTCCTCCCAATTCCTAGCCAACAGAATTTTTGGCCGTGTTCTCATCCTCCAATATTTGTTGTTGTCGTTCATCTCCTCCGCAATAAGTCGTTGTGTTTGAGTCATTATTTCCCCATAGAGAAGTGGCAAATATGCCGAGTAGAACGCAATCGAATTCTCCACTAGCAGAAGAACACCAATCCGTCCATCCTTGGTATCATCCGGGGCATTTCGAAGATCTTCAACATACTTGATCATTGCCAGAAGAAGTCGTGAATCACCCGTCCATAAGAATTTAGCATCGATGGCCGTTCCCAGGAGTTTTCCGACATCCCACATTCTTCTAGCGAGGTTTTCACTCATCTTGACTGCCGCGTTACCAAATTCCTCTCTCTCCACAATCGCAAAATCGTTTCTCGACGGAATGAGCATCAACACCGTTAAATCGGATTGCAGTAATTTCGCCTCATGCGCCAACTCAATTGGCGAGAGTTCTCCAACTCTCATTCCAATTATCATCAAATCAAAGGACTGCGTTGCTAGAAGTCTTAGAGCCTGCCTGCAGTCGGGAACAGTCACCAAACGAGGAACCGTGGTAAGATTGAGCTGGTGGTATTCTCCAACAATTTGATCAGATATCTTCGCATCATGCTCCAAAATCCATGCGTCATAGTGAGGCAGTATCAACATCACCCGTCGAACTCGCCATCTCATCAACTCATGGAAAGCGCCTTCATCATGCTTAAGTCCCTCAAATACCGCATCTAGTTCATCTTTTTCCATAAAACCAGTATCTTCTAAATCCCATCTCTATTCATCTTGATTCCCACAATTCCAGCCAAATTTGCCCGTGTTTGTTCAAGCATTACATAAGAATCTTCCATCCCCTCTGCCTATAAACACCAATGCTCCGAGGTAAGAACTGAAATTGTTCTTGGAAAACCAAAAGAAATCTCGATGTTAAATGATAAACGCGCCGAGTCTGAAATCCAGCCTTAGAAAAATCCGCTTAAGTAGCGGCAAAAAGCACATCTTAGCCTCGCGGTTATTACCCACTGCTCTTTATAGCCGAGTTCCGGATCTAACCTGCATACCGTGTTTGCATTGATACGAATCTGGATGAAATGCTCTAAAAGAGCTGACTTGGATTCACCTCATTTCTGACTAAACGCCATCGCATTTTCAATTCATTCGCCATGGCATATCTCTGATTTTCAAGAAAAACGCGTTCCGAGACTTGGCAGTTAGCGTGGGTTTGATGCCGGCACAACCCATATCTTGAGGATAGGATGGATTGGCCATTATCTTAAGCGGCTATAAAGCACAAGTTGCAATAACTACAGATTCTTCAGCGGAACCGGGGCCGGTTCATCCGATTCTCCATACTGCATCGAAAACCGTCTGAGGATGTCTTTTTCCTTGCCAGAGAGCCTAGTTGGAATCTCAACCTTAAGTTTCACGTATAAATTGCCTCTTCTGCCTCCAGCGTTCAAAACCGGAACCCCCTCGCCCTTGATGCGTAGCATTTTTGAATCCTGCGTTCCCGCTGGCACCTTCAGTCTGATCCGTTTCCCATCAAGCGTCCTAACCCAAATCTCAGCACCCAGTGCGGCCTGTGTCATTGAGATCGGAAGCGCGCAGTACAAATCATATTCATGCCTTTCGAAATACGCATTCGGACGTACATGGATGTATACATACAAGTCACCCGGGGGCACGCCCTTCGAACCATAATTACCCTGCCCCTCGAGCCTGATTCGCCTGTCAGGATCCATCCCTGGCGGAATACTGACCTTAATCCTCTGATATGAATAAACCGTTCCGCTGCCTTTGCATTTACTGCAGGGATTATCTATGATAGTTCCCACCCCATCACAGGTATTACAAGTGGTCGCTACGGAGAAGAATCCCGAACTTCTGTGTAGCTGACCCGTGCCACCACAGCGTGAGCAGGTTCTAACACCCTCTCCACCCGCGCCACTGCAGGCGGAGCAGCTTTTAAGCCGCTCATACTCTATTTCGATATCCTTGCCAAAAACCGCTGACTCGAAATCGCATTCCACATCGTGACGGATATCACTTCCTCTTGAGCGGCCACGTCTACCAGTTCGGATACCTCTACCAAAGAAAGAATCGAAAATCCCAGAGAAATCCCCGAAGATATCCTCGAAATCCCGAAACGCACTCGCATTGAAGGTTGGGCCCCCCATATTTTCCACCCCGGAAAATCCAAACTGATCGTAGGCCTGGCGTTTTTTCTCATCTGAGAGCACCTCGTAAGCTTCCGTGGCTTCCTTGAAACTCCGTTCGGCCTCACGGCTATTCTGATTGCGATCAGGGTGATATTTCACCGCCTGTTTGCGATATGCCTTCTTTATTTCATCACCAGAAGCGCCTTTTCCTACGCCCAAAACTTCATAATAGTCCCGTCTAGACACGAGAAGCCCTACTTATCCTCATCTACAACTTCGTAATCCGCATCTTCAACATCACCCGCCTGCCCAGAACTTCCACTGGTTTCGCTCTCGGTCCCCGAATCTTCGGTGGTTCCAGTATTGGCCTTCGTATCTTCAGCTCGAGTTTTATACATTTCCTCGGCAAGCTTTGCGGAAACCTCTACAAGCTTGTCAGTCTTTGCTTTAATCTCTTCGCTGTCATTCGATTCCAATGCCTTTTTTAAATCCGAAATGGCAAGCTCAACAGCTTCTTTCTCATCGGCCTTTATCTTATCGCCATAATCCTTAATGGCTTTCTCCGATTGATAAACAAGTGAATCGGCCTTATTTCTAAGCTCCGCTATCTCCCTTGCCTTACTGTCAGCATCGGCATTGGCCTCTGCTTCCTTCACCATTCGATTGATTTCATCCTCGGAGAGACCACTAGACGATTCAATCCTAATCTTCTGTTCCTTGCCAGTACCCATGTCCTTGGCTGAAACATGGACAATGCCATTAGCATCGATATCAAAGGTAACTTCTATCTGCGGAACTCCACGGGGTGCCGGAGGTATACCGGTCAACTCGAATCTCCCTAAGGTTCTGTTATGAGTCGCCATTTCTCGCTCACCCTGAAGAACATGTATTGAAACCGCCGGCTGATTATCGGCCGCGGTGGAAAAAACCTGGCTTTTCTTGGTGGGAATGGTTGTATTCCTATCGATCAACTTCGTAAAAAGACCTCCAAGAGTCTCGATTCCCAATGAAAGCGGTGTAACATCCAGAAGCAAGACATCGTTGACATCTCCTCCGAGAACGCCTCCCTGAATAGCCGCTCCCATAGCAACCACTTCGTCGGGGTTAACACCGCGATGAGGTTCCTTTCCAAAAAGTTTCTTAACAACCTCTTGAACAGCCGGAATTCTGGTTGAACCTCCAACCAGGATTACCTCGTCGATATCAGAAGATGAATATCCTGCATCTTTGAGAGCCTGCGTGCAGGGGTCCTTAGTACGAGCTACCAGTTCCGCGGTCATCTGATCGAATTTGGCTCTAGTAAGATTGTATTGAAGATGCTTCGGTCCTGAAGTGTCCGCTGTTATAAAAGGCAAATTGATATCCGAACTCTGTGTGCCAGAGAGCTCTTTCTTGGCTCTTTCGGCAGCTTCCTTCAATCGCTGAAGCGCCATTCGATCCTTGGAGAGATCGATACCTTGATCCTTTTTGAATTCATCTACTAGCCAATCGATAATCTTCTTATCGAAATCGTCGCCGCCAAGGTGCGTATCCCCGTTAGTAGAACGAACTTCAAAAACACCATCACCTAGATCCAGAATCGAAATATCGAAGGTTCCTCCGCCAAGATCGTATACAGCTATTTTTTCTTCCTTGTCTGACTTGCCAATGCCATACGCCAGTGCGGCAGCGGTTGGTTCATTGATAATGCGTTTCACTTCCAGGCCGGCTATTCTGCCAGCGTCCTTAGTTGCCTGGCGCTGAGAATCATTGAAATATGCGGGAACCGTAACGATAGCTTCCTTTATCGTCTCACCAAGATAGTCTTCCGCCGTTTTCTTCATCTTCTGGAGAATAGCCGCTGAAATCTCAGGAGGTGAGTACGATTTATTCTTGATTTTAACATTCACCATGTTTCCGGCGCCCTTGTTAACATTGTATGGCACCATCGCCATCTCTTCACCTACCTCGTCAAAGCGCCTACCCATAAACCTTTTAATTGAATAGATCGTATTTTCCGGGCTGGTTACCAACTGATTTTTTGCTGTTTGACCAATTAATCTGTCATCCTTATCGGTGAAACCCACAACTGAAGGGGTTGTTCGAGCGCCTTCCTCATTTTGAATCACTATAGACTCGCTACCCTCCATCACTGCAACGCAGGAGTTAGTGGTTCCCAGGTCAATTCCGATTATTTTGCTCATTTAATATCTCCTTCGTCTCATCTTTGTTTTCTTTTTCCACGGTGCTAAGAGGTTTCAAAACCACAACTTTTGCAGGACGTAAAACCCTCTCATATAGACGGTAACCAGGTTGAAAAACCTGCTTCACCGTATCCTCTGACACTTCGGAACTTTCCTCAAGCAATACAGCCTCATGGATAGACGGATCATAAATATCACCTTCTGATCCTACTCTTTCAAGGCCATAACTTTCGTTTAGCATTCCCTTGAACTGTTTCTCAATCATTACAATACCTTCATGAAAGGCGTCAAAGTCCTTGGAGTCAGCCGAAGAATCGATGGCCCTTTCAAAATTGTCGATTACCTCAGCTAAATCTCGAAGTATGTCCTGGTGGCGATATCTATACGCATCCTGCTGCTGCTTAACCAATCTCTTTCGAGTATTCTGGTTTTCAGCCGCCATTCTGAGAATCTGCTCTTTCAAATCAGCGTTTTCAGCTCTTAGTACATCCAGCTCATCTTTCGATTCATCTACAATCTGAGTCTCTGGCGTATCCTCGACTTGGACTTCGTTCTCTTGTTTCTCAATCACCACATTTTCCGTGGCGTCGTTCTTCTTCTCATCTTGAATACTGTCGTTGTTCATAATATCCTCGTGAAGCATTCAATACTGCTGTTGGCAATAAAATACTCACGGGTAAGAAATAGGGTCAAGAAAAACCCGAATAATTCTATCTCTCGCCCAAAAAGACGAATTCAATTGTCGTAATGCCTAATAAAGCAGTAAAATACTTATGGTGATTCGAAAAGTTTATACTAACGGCCAAGTCAGCACTTTTCTCATACTTGATGAACGTTCCTTCGAGCAGAATTTTAATCCGATAATGGAGATGCTCAAAGAACAGGCAGAACGCATAGAAAATCTCGAAGAGCAGAATCGAGAGCTGATGATGCAGGATAAGATGCTCGAATTCTTGATGGAAATAACCACTCAAACCGGCAAGCTCACATCTCGCGAACTTAAGGCCATAGAAAGTTTGGAGAGCATCCTGAAAAGACGTCAGTAAGATCAGATCAGACGCTGAAGAAGAATTGGAAGTAGAACTCCATTCCAGAGGAGTCTATGGTTTTTTGACTTGGTGGTGGGAAGTCAAGGTTGCGGCACGCTATCTTATAAGCACAAGATGCGAGTGGGGCCTAAGATGATAACCGAAACCGGATTTGATTTTGCACTACTTCCGAATCTTGGCTTTGTCATGGACAGGTTGTTGATCAACTCTCGTTTAAAACGCATCTCCCCAGTTCTGTGGAGCTTACTGCATCGAAATTCTTAAGTCCAGCCGAAATAACCCTTAGCATGTATCCGATGGGAATAGGCTGCCCGCTTGTATGAGTGGTAGCTACAAGTTGACATTCCGATCAGTTTCTTGGCTGTAGCTCTAGAATCAGCTCAACCTCACCCCTGCTTAGTCTTAAATTAGTAGCGATTTCCTCACTATTCCAGCCCTCACGAGCTAATCGTGCCACCATTTCTCTAGTGCTCATATCCGGCGAACTACTGGATTTCCTGTCACCAGCAGCACGTTTTGAGAGAGTTCCGAATAGTTTTATTCGTTGCTGAGTGTCTCTACTAAGCTCTTCTAGCCGTGTTTCCGTTCTTGCAAGCCACTCTCTTGCTTTGCCAAGTTCTTCCATTTTTTTATCGAGTTCGGCGATTATGGAATCAATTGAATCAACTTTTCCCACAACAAAATCAATTTTCTCAGAATCCTTCTCAAGTCGCACATGCTTCTCTTCGATGGCATTCACTTCATCGCTTAGAGGGACTACCTTTTCAGAAAGCTCCTTCAATGAGTTCTCGATTACTCTGATACTCTCGTTATTCCTATCTATCTCATCGACAGTGGCATCTAGAAATTTCGATTTTTCAGAAAGCCTATCATATCTACCTGTCAATTCGCTGTTCAGATTTTCCAATTGATTCAATTTAGCTTGCAAACCTTGAAGCAAATCATTTGCATCGCTTATACGCTCCAGTTTTATCTCAACAGATTCCGAGAGGTTTCCAACTCTGGTTATCTTGCTCTCAAGATTTTCCACTTTCTGCTGCTCAGAGAGAAAACGTGCTAGTTTATTACTCAACTCATTATAGAGGTTTACAGCCCTTTCATATTGCTCGTTTATACGTCGAACTTCGTCCCTGCCGGATTCAACAGTTCTTATTTGCTTATTTAGCTCTTCAATATCAACTTCAAGCATCTCCTTCATTTCATTGGCACGTTCAAACACTCTTGTTTCCGCAACGAATTCTCGCTGACGCCTATCTATATCATCCAGATTACGCATCAATCTTGCATATTCACTGCTCGTATGGGCACTCATTTCCTTGCGATTGGCTTCCGCGCGATCCCTTGATTCCTGAACCGACTGACGCAATTCCTTTATCTTCCTTTCAACCCCATCTCTAGCCTCTCGTGCGTTCTTGCGAAATTCAAATAGAAAATTCTCACTCTCCTCTTTCAACATATCAAGGCTGTCTCTGGTTTTTTCCGTAAGCTCGGTGGATAAATGTCTAATTGACTCCTCAATTAAGGAGATGTCCCGCTTCAATGCCGTGCGCTCCTCTCCTGATTCCAATATTAGCTGCTCGGTGCGATCGGCATATTCATCTTTGAGTTCAGAAATAATGGCTTCCACATCAGATTTTATTGAAACAACGCGCTCATTGGCATTTGTCTGAGCTTCCTGAAACTGAATGTTTACATCTTCCTTCCATTCAGATGCTTTATCCATAATCATTTGATAATCGACTGCAATTTTCTTCTGATTGGATTCTATGATATTCGTGAAATCCGAGAGTTTCTGGTTTATAATCTTACCAGCCTTAGCTAGTTTTCCCATAATATCATTGTTAAAATTCTCATAAACTGCTTCGAACTCGCGTGCAGAGCGCTCTCTTTCGCTCGAAATTTTTGCGCTAAGCTCATCACGATAGGAAGCAACATCGTTCTCGGCACCCACAATACGTCCGTTAATTGATCCTTTGAATTCGTCCACCTGATCTTGGAACGCCTCGAACTGACCAAGAATTCTGCCCTGCAGCTCGGCAAGCCTTCGCTTGAGTTCCGTCGAGTAACGCTGCTCTGTCTCCTCCCTATCTCGCATCGACTTCGCCTCGATTTCTGTCAATTCAAGATCTGCACTTTTGCGCCATTCGTCTAAGGCAGAGCGTATTTGATTGTCCCTATTTTTCAAATCCGCGAAGAATTCATCTTCAAACACCTGCAATTTCTCCGAAACGTTGTCGTACGCCCTTGCTTTAAGTTCCTCAAGTCTACGTTCAAGTTCTGACATATCCAAACGAAGATTAGTCTCTTCTCCCTCGATTCTTGTTCTCTCCTCATCTCTTCGTTTGCGCATCTCGACATCAAAAGCAGAGTACATATCCTCGGCATTCTTGATAGTTTGTTCCTGAGATACGGCCAGGCTCTCCGCTAAGGTGTCCATATCCTTGATGAATCCTTCGATATGGTTGAAGCGTTCTTCAACTATTTCTCTATACTCATTTTGGCGGCTTTCCACCGATTCAAGAAATGTTGTTTCCTTGCTTTCTTCAATACTAACCAATCTAGCATTGAGATTAACCAGACTGGATTCGAACTTGACTGAGCTTTCCTTCAAATTCTTTTCAACCGTGAGATACTTCTTCTTTGCCGCTTCCAACTTGCTCTCGCTATCGACTTCCCAGCTATCAAGTGACTGCTGTGCGTTTTCAAGAGATTCTCGAATCTCTGTAGTTATAATCAAAACCCTTTCGCGCAGATTCTCTGCCTCATTGATCCAGTTCTGCTCAAGTTGTTCGGAGCGAGATTCTATTTTCTCGCTTAAGGCAGTAAATGCATCATTTTCAAGACGAGCGCCCGCCTCGGCTACTTTTTGCAGCCTTTCTCGGAAATCTTCTTCAATTAGTCTAAGTCTGTCTTTGAACTCTGAAAGCCTCTCTTCAATCTCAGTTCGCTTGTTGACATCAAGGTTTTCAAGCATCTCTCCAAGCAGGGCTAGCTGCCTATCCGATTCATGCAATCCAGCTTCCAGTTTACCTAGTTCTCCGCGGAATTTATCCATCGCCTCCGCTAGAGATTTCTCAAAACTCTCTCTGTGGCTTTGCTCAATATTTGAGAGCTCTACTTTGATTTCACTAAGGTGAATTCCTAAATCGTCTACATAAAGCGATTCATCCTTCAACCTTGAAAGATTTTCGTCAACTCGCAGAGCCAACTCGTTAAGCTCTTCTAGAGCCTTCTCGTTGTTTTTGATTTGTTTCACTTTGCTCTCGAGTTCTTCGGCTCGAGAAATTATTTCTTCTCGCGCTAGCTCAATTCTTGCTAGAATCTCCCTGTTAGTCTTCTCCTGAACCTCAAGGTCCACCGACAAGTCTTTGAGAACAAGCTCGCGTTCCTTAATTATCGTATCCAATTCGGATTTGGATTTCTCAGCGTATCTTCGAACCTTTTCCAAGGATCTTCCCGTTCGATCGAAGCGACGAAAAAGCACTAGAACAATGGTAACCAAGAGGACGATTAGAATATCACCGCCATCAAAATTGAATGTCATTTCTAACCTCAAAGAGAACGCTCTCCGCTAGCTGAGGGAAACTGCTATAAGTAGTCACTTCAAGAGGAATTCGGCTTCTAGAGGAAGCGATTAGAGCTCCTTGCATCCCGGCATTCACGGAACCTTTGAAATCATAGGTCAGACTATTGCCAACATACAAGATATTGCTTGGATCAACATTCAGTCTGTTGGCCATTCTGATAAACGGTTCTCTATGAGGTTTGAGTCGGCCTGATTCAGGGAACCCCAGCACAACGTCGAAGATGTTCTCCAGTTTAAAATACTCCAATTTCCTGCCTACCGGAAAATCAGAAAGCACGGCCAGTTTCAGCCCGGCATCCTTTAATTTTCTAAGAGAGTTGCTTACTTCCGGGTACATCTTGGTACTTTGGAAGTACTTCTCCCAACCACGGTATATCAGTCTATCCCTTAGACTCCGGGCCTCTTCAATGTCACAACCCAACTCCTTGGAAAGCAGAAAAAGTTCAGTGCCATCAAGATCCATTTTGCCACATACGTCGCTAACTTGATTAGACCTCATCAGCTTGCGCGTTCGTGCAAAAGCCATCAATAACCTTAGGTGTCTAATGCAATAAGGCAGAACTCGCCACCGAATCCGATATTCCGGATAAAGTGTTCCATCAATATCAAACCCGATTGCCTTCAACTTCATGTCTTACATTAACCGAGGGGCTTTTATGAAGCAAGGTGAAGAGTAAGCCATGCAAACAGATTGATAATCTCCAAACCAAGAAGTCAGTGAACTTACAACCGCCCATCTACGAGTCTGCTTGTTATGAGAAGCAAATCGTACTAGCGGTTCAAATTGGAGAGCATCAGAAATTACTTGCCGTAACTCCTCTTGCTTCTGGTAGTGGGCAAACTTCAAAATTTGCTGGAACATCTAACCTTACCAGATGCATCATTATCTCTGGAATCATAGTTTTGCCCTCCCCGTTCTTCCCCAGGCGAGCATGGCGAATAGCATTACGGACAATTTTGGATGTAAATGCGGAGATTTCGCCAGTGCGAGGATTGGGCAGAAGTGATTCTGAGACATCTCCCACATCTAAAACAGCCACTCGAAATTTTCCTCTCTCACCGCCTTCACCATCATCAAACCAAGGAGCAAGGATTGATACATGCCAATATTGATGTAGCGGCATCGGCTTCGGATGGAGTTCTGTCGGTTCCGGAATAAATCTCGAATTGACGGCGGCAAGATATACGGCGCCCGGCCTTGCTGCGGCAAGTTGATACAATGCAGCACTAAGACTCTCCAAACTGACTCCCAATCCCTTCTGATAGGAAATGCCACGCAGATCGCCAGCTTCCAACGCATGAAATTCTTCCTGCCTGAGAGTTCTGTCCAATCGAGCTTCTTCAGCCGCGCGCGCCAGGTTCCGGTTCCAATCCAATCCAAACATCGGATCACGCAGCAGAGTCTGCAAATTCTCCCGAGCGTCCCTGCCTGAAGCCGAAAGAGATTCTCCCCAGGGATTCCAGTTCGGTCTAAAAGTGGGCTGACTCAAATCATCAATTTTCAGAAAAAGTGAGCCTGGTTTTTCCTTCCACGCCGAGTAAACTCCATCCACAACCCATTTAACAAAACCCGAACAGTTTAAACCTGCATTGCCGGGTGCTAGGATACCCTCATCGCTAGTGGCAAAACCGGAAAAAATTGGCTTTCCAGATTCAATAAACACATTTTCACCAACCTCATTCACCGCTGCGTCATCCATTTCCTGAATCAGATCCGTATATTCGCTTAGCTTCCTTACCAGGTTCTCGACATGCCTGTAGCCAATAGCTTGGGGGTCAGGAAAAACAATCTCCCAATCCATTGAGTGCTCCGTCAATTCCACTATCTTTGCAAAGGGAGCAATCACCAAGGATTCTAACGGAAGCGGAATAAGCACATCATCGCCAAGCTGCTGCCCGTATAGCTGCACATCCATAAGGCTACGATCATCCCCTCTTGGAGATATTCTGACAAAGCTATCTTTGTCGTCTTGAAGAAATATTTTTGCCTGAACGAATCTTCCGGTAGCAAGATCTTTCTTGATAATCCAGCTTCCTCGTCCCCAAAGGGGATAGTTCTCATTTGGAACCCTGCCTCGTTGATTTCGAATAATTACATACCAATTCTGTAAGGCACGTCGTACCTCAAACCATACCAGGCGGCCATCAGAGCGCTGTCTTTTTATCGCAAATTTTGTCTCCACCATCGTAAAACTCGGAGCCATAATAGATTCCATGAACATCTGCCTAGTCTCATCATTCTCAGGAAACGAAGAACGTCTTAGGAAGTTTCTGAAACGAGAAAGTTCAATTTCCTGCGCTCCAAGACCGATGGCACAAATAAACAAAGAAACAGCAATGAGTATTCTTCCAAAGAAAATCCAAAAAGAATCTGCTTGTGATATTCGAATACTTCGCCATCGTCCATCATAAGCGCATAGATGAATCACTTCTTTCTCTCCCTGATTTCCAACTTTATTGGAACCGAATCGAAACCAAACTCTCTTCTAATCTGATTCACTAGAAACCGTCTGTAAGCCTCCGGAAATCCACTCTTCCGGTTAACAAAGGCTATAAAACGAACAGGTCTTACAGAAACCTGTGTCATATATTTCACGCGATACGGCCGCCTAGTTCCGTGTGGCACAGGCCTCAAGTTTAGCCAATCGCCAAGAGCTTCATTGAGCCTTGAGGTTTCTACTCGGCGTCGCTGTTGCTCATCAACCTTAATTACAGTGTTTAGAAGCTTATCAATACCATATCCCTTCAAAGCTGAAATAGGTACAAGCGGCGACCAGTTCAACAGTGAGAATTTGAAATGGATATCATCCAGGGTTTTTTTCAACTTCATCCTATCAAGCACCCTTTCATCCCACTTATTCATCGCCATAACTACCGCGCATCCTTTCCTTACAGCCTGATTCGCAATTCTCTTATCCTGCTCCGATAAGCCCTCATCAGCATCGATTAACAGTACCGTAACATCTGTTGAAAACATCGCCATAATCGTTCGGTTTACTGAGTAGTATTCAACACTTTCCTTAATTCGAGATTTACGGCGCATCCCGGCGGTATCAATAAGCCTAAGCAGTCTGCCCCTGTATTCCAGCGTTGAAGCAACCGTATCCCTCGTTGTACCTGCAATATCGGAAACCAGCGAATGCTCGCCACCCGATAAACGATTGAACAAGGTTGATTTACCCGTATTCGGCTTTCCCACCAAGCTCACTACTAATTGAACTCCCTGGAATTCCTCCCCAGATGGAACTACCTCCGATTCCGATTCCGGGCTCTCTGTCAATATCTCTTCCTCTTCTTTTCCTCTGAGCTTCTGAGCAATCTTCTCAAGCAGTAAGTCAACATTTCTGCCATGCTCAGCCGAGACTGCAAGCGGCTCACCAAAACCCATTGAATATAACTCACCCGTCAGGTATTCCTTCTGCCGCGTATCCACCTTGTTCACCGCAAGAATTACTCTATTCGTCTTCGAACGTATTTTTTGCGCAATCAAATAATCCTCAGCAGTTGGATCTCCAAATTCAACCAAGAAAAGAATCAAATCGGCTTTATCTGCAAAGGAAATAGCTCTATGAGCAACCTCACTATCGTAAACTCCAGAGAGTTCTGCCCTTATCCCCCCGGTATCCACCAAGCAAACTGGAATTCCCGCCAGAACACATTTTTCTTCAATCGCATCCCTAGTAACGCCCGCGGCAGGATCGGTAATCGCTCTACGTCGTCCATAAAGCCTATTGAATAAAGTTGATTTCCCCACATTGGGTCGCCCGATAATCACAATCCTAGGGCATACTTCGCCAGCATTCATTTATTTCTCCAAATCTAAGCCCTATCTCCATCTACATTATAGAACATCGATCCGACTCCATATGGCTAGATAATTTGAAAAACGCATATAATAACCTATGAGCAAAGTACCGAGAAAATCGCGAAAGTTCAGTAATCTAGCTCCCTCAAATACTAAGAAATCAACAATTTCACATAAGTCAAGATTGAATAGAACCAATATTCTACTAGCACTCATCATCGTGATTCTCCTAGTTCTAATCATTATCGTGCTAAACAAGGAAGTAAGCAGCCGCATCTTACCCAAACAATCAAAGAGCCAGAAGACTATTAGCATCGAACGTTCATCAAAACCAGATACACTGGATATCGCTCCAGAACCAACTATCAATCTCCCGGAACCAAGCCCAGAGCCCTTAATTACACCAAGCAGCTCAGAATCACAGAACCAGAGCAGCTTGGCCCGTCTCTTCTTCGTACGCGTTAACGACGAGGGGAAAATCAGTTTTAAGAGCGTTCTTCGCCCAATTTCTGCAAGCTCCCCTCCGCTACTAACATCCATACAGGCTCTAATCGAGGGACCCCTTCCCGGAGAAATATCGGCCCATCTGCTCTCGTTAATTCCAGAAGGCACGGAAATAATAAGCGCTCGTATCGAGGACGAGATCGCATTTCTTAACTTCAATGAGCAATTTCGATTCAACACCCTGGGAATCGAAGGATACAGTTCCCAAATCGAGCAAGTTGTTTACACCGCAACCGAGTTCCCTAACATTCAAAAGGTTCAATTCCTAATTGAAGGACAGAGAGTCAGTTATCTCGGTGGAGAGGGTTTCTGGATAGGTGAACCATTGGGGCGGGAAGATTTTTTTGAATGAGCTTTGTTGCTCTCAGACCGGTTTTCTTGTTTCCTCAGGTTCTAATCTCTTGGCCACTTTGTTTTCTTTTTTCAGCTTAACCCGATTGAGCACATTTCCTATTTGTGCATTCACATCTCTTGACGGCGCCTTAGTGCCCAATAAGAAGAAGAATTCCACATTGCCCTTCCTCCCCAGGATTCTGGAAATCGTTATATCCAAGATAAAAACGCCTTCCTTCTTCAAATCTGATTGAAGAGAGTAAACGACCGACGTAAGAGCTTTCCGAGTTCTAACGATTCCCCTAAACTCATTCTCTTCTGGGTGCTCATATTGTGGCTTCACCAGAGCCAGTAGCGAACCTCCATCAACCAGCGACAGTAAGCTCGAAGCCGCACCTCTTAGAGATCGAAGCGAGAGATCCGCCACGGCAAGTTGAGGGGGAGGTATTAAATCGCTTCTTGAAAGCTCAATTACATTGCTGCGCTCATGGACGATGACTCGCTTATCACTTCTTAGTTTCCAATCCAATAAGTTATAACCGACATCCACCGCATGAACAGTTGACACACCGCGACGCAGAAGACAATCCGTGAAGCCGCCGGTTGAGGCTCCCGCATCAATACAAACTAATCCCCGCGGATCGAACCTGAAATCTTCAAGTGCTCCTTCGAGCTTATAGCCTCCTCTGCTAACATATTTCTTACTTTTCCAAAGAATCTTCGCCCCTCGCTCCACCTCGCGCTTAGGATTAAGCATGCGTTCGCCATTTACAAAAATCTCACCACAAAGAATCGCCGAATACAACTTCTTCTCCTCCACTTCCGGATACCTTCCAGCGAGTAAGCTCTTTAATGATGCATGACGACGAGAAAATCCCATCTTTCAATCTGCCAAATCAGAAAACCCAGGCCAAAAAAGAAAATCATCCCCTCCGAACTTCGAAATCAGCATAGCAGGCATCAGATGAGAGGGTACCCAAACCCACACTTATTCCGCAGAAATACGCAAGTAACGATAAAAGAGAAATCTAAACCTATCAAAATGTGCCTAACTCAAAAAAAATTCTGCATCATAGAACAGACCTTGACTTCTTTGGCTTACTCATTTCGCGGGTCTTCGTTTTGAATTCCAAGCCAGCCTCAATAGTTTGCATATAGCTATCCTCGACTCTGAAGTTGACCCTCTGCTGGCAGCCCGGGTTCGTTATCTTTCAAGCTAGCATAATTCACACGCCTAACGCGCATATTCCACAACCCGAGATTCGCGGATTATTGTTACTCGAATCTTCCCTGGAAACTTCAACTGAAGCTCGATTCTCCTTGCGATATCCTTAGCAAGCTGACTGGCCCGTTGATCATTAACCCTAGCATGATTAACCATAATCCGTAATTCTCGGCCAGCCTGAATGGCGAAAACCTTTTCCACGCCTTCAAACCCCATCGCAATTTTTTCTAGGTTTTCAAGTCGCTTAATATAATTCTCCAAGGATTCGCGCCGTGCTCCAGGACGGGCCGCAGAAATTGTATCGGCCAACTGTACGATAACGCCCTCGGGTGAGGAGACCTCTTCATCGTCGTGGTGTGCGACAATTGCATTGACAACCCGTGGATCTTCGCCCATTCGTCGCGCAAATTCCGCCCCAATCTCAGCATGTCCTCCTTCGCTACCAGTCTCCAGACCCTTGCCAATATCGTGTAAAAGAGCTGCTCGCTTAGTTATAGCCACATCAACTCCAATTTCACTAGCCAGCATTCCCGCAAGTATCGAGACTTCCTTTGAATGCCTCAGCACATTCTGTCCGTAGCTCGTCCTGAAATGCAGCCTGCCAAGTGCGCGAATGCTTTCGGGGCGCATATCGTGAATAGCTAGATCGTATAAAACCCGCTCACCCTCATCGAGGATTACCTGATTGATGTTAGTCGTCACCTTCTGCACAACTTCCTCGATACGAGCTGGATGGATTCTGCCATCCTGGATTAGTTGCTCCAGTGAAATCTTTGCGATTGTCTTACGAATGGGATCGAAGCAAGAAATAACAACTGCCTCTGGAGTATCATCGATAATGATGTCTACCCCGGTTAGGGTTTCCAAAGTTCGAATATTTCTACCCTCTCTGCCGATTATTCTCCCCTTCATTTCATCATTAGGCAGACTTACCGAAGTAACTGATATCTCAGTCGTAACCTCCGTAGCGATACGCTGTATCGTTGCTATAAGAATGTCTCTTGCTTTCTTCTCGGCAGAAGACACCGCCTCCCTCTCAATCTTATTAACAAGAGCGAGTGCATCGTGCTTAGCCTCGTTCTCAATACTCTGTATCAATGATTTCTTCGCATCCTCGACGCTCAAGCCGGAGATCTGTTCCAACTCCGATTGCCAACGTTTTTCTTCATTCGAAAGCTCTGCCTCTCGTTTTTTGAACTCTTCTAGTGCTTTCTTTTGCTCCAATTGTTGCTTATTGAATTCCGAAAATTTTATATCCAGCTTGTCCTCTTTTTGTTGGACTCTTCTCTCGTATCTCCGTATCTCCAAGCGCTGATCTCGAATTTCACGTTCGAATTCCCGCCTATCCTCAAGAATTTTATCCCGGGCTGCCAGCATGATTTCTTTCTCAGCGTTTTTCGACTCCGCTATAGAAGACTCTTTGAGCATGAGAGCCTTTTGTTCCAATGAAGAAAGACGACTCCTGGCATATATCCACCTTGCAAAAAATCCCACAATAATGCCGCCGAGGGGAAGTGCAACTATCAAAATAGTGTTCAATATATTTCCCCCTTGTCTTTTCAGACATCATGATTATACGGTCGGAATTATGAAGGTCAAGTAGAGTTGATTTCTAGACAGTATGTTGGTTCATTTTTGTTTTGAGGATGATCCTCATTTAGAGCAAGGCCAATTAGGATGTCCGGGCTCTCAGAATCGTGGTCAGTAAACCAAAAACATCAGCAAAAACTCAAAAATCCGATGGTCTGATAATCATTTCGAAATCAAGGATTGTGAAATAGATCTATCTTAGCATAGAGAGTAACTTCACCCACAAGATTCTCATCTGAAGAGGCGAACTCCAGAACAAGGCAGGTTTATGAAATCCTCGAAGAAGCTTCCTCAACAGGAGCCGAAAAAGAGTCGTGAAGAGACACACTCGTACCTTACCCAAAGCACGGCTATCTGAATTCGCAGTTTCCAGCCTTGGCTTAAACACGAGTTTTTAGAAGCTTTGTGGTTAGAATCAACGGTTTTTTAAATCATTTATTCTACAGAACTTCGAGTCTTATCACCGACAATCGATTTTTGCACTTGCGCTCAGATCAGAGCCATCAATCGCACCAGGAGCAGCCATTTCGTTATACTAATCAAATAATTAGTATATGCCTATGAATCCTCGTGAGTTGAATCTGGCGCTCTATCGAACATATACAATTTGCTCCGCTTCATATCATTGATTTCTACTAGTTCCCCGAAATCATCTGCTAGCACAACCGGCAAGATTTCGATCACTTCAGAGGCATCAGCCCTTGGAAGCTTTTCATTATCATACTCAAGCGTAGTTTGGTAGTCGGAAGATTCCATTCCTTGCACACTGACTAACTCTCCAGTATCATCCGTTTCATCGGATTCGAGCTCAGTAAGCTCCTCAAGTTCAGTATCCTCTTCCCTGACATCATGAATTTCTTCTGGCTCGACAAGTTCCTCCACTACTTCGGCGATTTCCTCGGTTTCAGAAATTGCCCTTTGAGTCGCTTGGAGGGGCTTTCGAGCCTGTTCAATCTGAGGAATTGCTATGTGTATCGTTGATATCGCGCGTGATATCATGTCTTCAAGCAATTTCATGTCAATCGACATTTGTTGCATCCCATTACCCATGGATGCCCCCTCGACATCGAATTCCTTCTCGGCCAAAATCCTGGCTATCCGATTCCAGCCCTCATCAATTATCTCATCCGCCTTCGCAGATTGTTCTTCTTTGAGCTTCCCAAGTCCGCTCTTCAGTTCAACTCTAACTTCCCCCTGTCGGGCTTCAAGCTCTTTTAGCAACAATTTTCTATCTTCGTGATGCTCCATCCAATCCCGTAATAAGTTTGCTTGTAACTTCTTGATTCGCTCTCGCAGCACTTCCATCCTATCCTGACGAAGATTTAAAAGCAGAAATGCCAGCAATATAGATGTCAAAAAGACAGTTGCGAAAATAGTAATCTGCACAAAGTCAGAAAGTCCAAAAAGCTGTCCCGGAACCAGCTTGCCCACCCAACTGCCATCGCTGGAAATAGTTCCCGCCAACCAGTACTTCTCATCAAGTCCCTTTGCCAGCACTGAAAAACCAGCCGGAGCACCATTGACGGGCCATAGAGAGTTGATTTCTTCTTTCACTTCAGCAAACTGCTCTGGTCGGATACTCGCGATTATCCCTCTGCCCTCGACAATATACAAGTTCGCACCTTGCGCAATCGAACCATCCCGCGCAAGACGATCAGTCAATCCGCTCAAATCCATGTATACAACCATCCAGCCTCGAGTTACAAAACCCCAGTCCTCAATCGGCAACTGGTATCTTACCAGCTGATTTGCCTCGTCATAGTACGTAGAAGCAATAGAATCTTCATCTGCAAATGGAAGCTCGAATGATTCACTTGTATCATTCCAATTCCTATAGAGTATTCTGGAATAAACTCCAGACTGACTACTGCTGATATCTCCTGCAAACGAAGAAAACTGAATTCTGCCGGAATTATCGACAATTCGCATTCCATTGAATCCAAGCAACTGATCTTTCAAAGAATCCGAGAGCTGTGCTCGATAGAGTATCTCTTCTTGGCGCTGCGATACTGAAAAAACCGATTGCATATTTCTATCCCTTGACAACGAGCCAAATCGAGACAGGTTTTCTTGATTCCACAAAGATATGGTTTCGGAAATATTTTCTAATCGAGCCATCTGATCCAATTTCACCCGTGAGTTGAAGAAATCTGTTTCCAATAAACGGAAAAACCCCGTGTAGGAAATAAGAGCAAAAATACCCGTAATTGACAGAGCAATAACTGCAGAGAGCATGATCTTCTGTGATGTTCTCATCTCAAACACGGCAATCCTCCATGAGTTCGCAAGCACAATAGCCGCCAAAGCATGAACATAGCGGCTTTGAGGGAGGAGTCTAGCAGAACAGCAGCACTGACACTCGCCGATAACGAACTTATCTATCGATCGATTATATCCACACTATCGGCTGCCGCCCTAGTGGTTCACACTCTATTTTGGACAGGTCATGCTGCAAAGCAAATCTTTGTAGTGTCGCGGCTCAATTTTGTATTGATTCTTTACCAAATCTGCTTCTCAACTTTTTCCTTATATAGAATATGATAGAGCCTTAACTCGCCTCTTCCATCCTTACACCGTGTTGGATAGAAGCTCAGGCAGAACTCTGAATAGTCTTCTCTTGCTCTTCAAATCCAATTCTCTTCTTGGTGTCTACATTGGCGACTGTCGATTTTTTCCCTTTTCTTGCTGCTCTGGAGCGCCTCCTTTTTTTGTTCTCTCTCTCTTCTTCTCCCTTACCCGGCAGAAACTCAAGTATTACCATTTCAGCGGCATCACCCGATCGATGTCCCGTTTTCATTATCCGAGTATATCCACCGGGCCTGTTAACAAACCTAGGTCCAACTTCTATGAAAAGCTTGTTCAAGACATCTTTCCCGAATAGCGTCTTTGCAACTATTCGCCGATTATGAACCGAGTCTATCTTTGCTCGGGTAACCAGTTTTTCGGCAGTTCGGCGGATTTCTTTTGCTTTTGCGGCTGTAGTCCTAATCCTTTCATGCTTGACAAGTGAGCTAACCATATTCCTGTGAAGAGCCTTTCGGTGACTGGATTTTCGACTGAGCTTATTGAAGCCCTTAAAATTGTTCATCCCAACTATTCCTTACGAAGGCCATCGCCCAAACCATCATCGGTTATTACCTTTGAATCCGCATTAGGCTTCCCAAGTCTTGCCGAATTCTTCAGAACGCTGTAATCGGTCATCCCAAGACTGAGATTCCATTCGGACAGCTTCTGCCTAATCTCTAAAAGGGATTTCTTCCCAAAATTTCTAGTTTTTGCAATATCTTCTTCTGTTCGTCTGGTTAAATCGCCAATTGTTCTGATATTCGCGTTCTTCAGGCAATTGCTCGAACGTACTGACAGCTCCAATTCTTCAACAGGCGTTGCCAGTAATGCGCGATTTCTTTCCTCCTCCTCATCTACTTCTTCCTCACTGATTACTTCATCTTCGTCAAAATTGATGAAGATTGTGAAATGATCTTTCGCAATTTTGGCCGCTTCAGCTAACGCATCTTCCGGCGCAATTGTGCCATCTGTCCAAATATCCAAATTCAGTTTGTCGTAGTCCGTTCGCTGTCCTACCCTGGTATCCTCCACCAGAAACTTAACCTTAGTGATTGGACTAAAAATCGAATCAACTGAAATGGTTCCAATATGCTCTATGTATCTCTCATTTAATTCGGCCGGTACATATCCCCTTCCAAGATTAATTTGAATTTCAAAATCCAAATTCCCCTTTTCCATCACCGTGCATATGGGCAGATCCTTATTTGCCACCACAACCCCATTTTTCTCTAAGTCTACCCCAGAAATAGTACCCGAACCTCGCCATGCCAAATGAATAACCTGCTCTTCCACATCTTTCGGAAGTTTCAAGCGAAGGAATTTCAAATTGTTTATAATAACGGGTGTATCTTCGATGACATGTGGAATATCTTCAAATTCACTTGTAATCACATGCGAACTACCTTCATCATTGTAAATAGTAATCCTTACCGCCGAAACAGCGCAGCCCTGTATTGAAGAAAGGAGAATGCGGCGCAAAGTATTTCCAATTGTAGTTCCATATCCACGTTCAAAGGGATAGGCCACAAATTTGCCGAAGTTCTGAATGCTCTCACTGTGTTTAAAAGTGATTCCCTTCGGTTTTTTAAAACCCTTTAAAAGGTTCTTTCTAGCCATATATACTCCTTACACAATATTTCTTAAAGGGCGATGCGCCAAGTTGTGTGCGGGGATAGAAATAGTAGCCGCTCAATTACCTGCCAATTCGCATTATATCACTTGATCCTGATTTACTCTGACTCATCCCGTGAAGTCTTTAAACGCGCCTGCTCTTCCTGGGACGACATCCGTTATGCGGAATGGGCGTGATATCCTTAATTGTTTTAACCTTAAGTCCAAGATTGCCAAGTGAACGAATTGCGGTTTCTCTACCAACACCCGGTCCTTTCACATAGACATTGACCATCTGAAGTCCGTAGTCTTTAGCACGATTAGTAGCCATCTCAGCCGTGGTCTGTGCCGCATAGGGAGTCGATTTCTTTGCACCGCGAAATCCCAGCGATCCGGCACTACACCAAGAAAGTGCATTGCCATTCATATCCGTAACCGTAACAATAGTGTTGTTAAAAGTCGCCTGTATATAGATGTTCCCCTCAGTGACAATCTTCTTCTCTTTCCTCTTTGCCATAGCTCTACTCCACCCTACCTGGCATTTTTTAACAGTGATTCTGGAATTTTGGCAGGAACCATCCCTCTGTTATTTTTTCTTCTTGGCAACAGTTTTAACCTTTCCTTTCTTTGTTCTAGCATTGGTTCTTGTCCGCTGCCCTCTCGAAGGAAGCCCTTTCCGATGGCGTAGGCCACGATAGCAGCCAATATCCATCAATCTTTTCATATTAAGAGCTGTTTCAGATCGCAGGCGACCCTCAACCTTGAAATCATTTTCAATAACCTTTCGCAAACTGTTAATCTCGTCGGCTGTAAGCTCGTTAATCTTCATTTTCAGATCAATGCCTGTTTTCTCGCATATCTTTTGCGCTGAGGTCCGTCCTATGCCGAAGATATAGGTTAACGCAATATCCGCATGCTTGTTAGGCAGGTCGATGCCGGCAATTCTCGCCATCAGAATCTCCTATTTCTGTCGTTGCTTATGCTTGGGGTTGTCACAGATTATACGCACCACGCCACGTCTTAGTACTACTTTGCACTTCTCACACATCGGTTTTACACTAGCTCTAACTTTCATAGTATATAACCTCTTCTTATAGGTTTCGAGAGCGAAGTTTTCCGCCCTTGGTTAACCCAGCGTGATGATGCATTTTGAGATGTCCTTCTATTTGACTCATCGTATCAAGATCTACCCCCACCATAATCAACAATGAAGTACCTCCCATAATATATGCCATCTGCTGAGGAAATCCAGGAATAGCGATAATCAAAAGCGATGGAATCAAAGCAATTGTCGCCAGAAACAGCGAACCAGGTAATACAATTCGATTCAGAATTCGTGTCAAGTACAACTCCATGTTCTCACTCCGAATTCCCGGGATAGAGCCACCATTTTCCCTTATCTGCTTGGAAATCTCCACTGGATTCAAAGATACCTGCGTATAAAAATATGCGAAGAAGACAATTAATAACGCATATAGCGTCAAATAAATCCATCCAGTGGTATTCAAAGCTGTCGCCACCCTTCCCCAGAACTCATTGTTCCCGGAGGCTAAACTGGTGGATAACTGAATTGGAATAGTAAGGATTGATGAGGCAAAGATTACCGGTATAACTCCCGATGGATTGATTTTAAACGGAATGTAGGAACCCTGGGCCCTATATTGCCTGCGACCCACAATACGACCCGCATAGTTTATCGGTATTTTTCTGAGTCCCTGTTGTTCATAGATAACGAATATCACTACCATCACGAACATAACTATGGTTAGGATAACAAAGACGGGATTCAGATTCTGCGCCCTGATTTCTTGAATCAGCACTCTGAATGCATTGGGCATTCTCGCGACAATTCCGGTGAAAATTAGCAGAGAAATACCATTACCCACACCTTTAACATTTATTTGCTCACCCAACCACATGAGGAATATGGTTCCAGCCGTAGTGGTTAACATTCCGATAATCATGAACTGCCAATCAGCAATGCCATCAACCACAACTTCGTAATTCAATGGCAAACTAAGCAGAAACATTCCCTGAAGAAGGCAAACAAAGACTGTAGCATAGCGCGTGTAACGCTGAATTTTCTTACGTCCGCCGTCCTCATCAGCAATACGTTTAAGAGCGGGAAAAACCAGCATTGCAACTTGCATAATGATGCTGGTAGTTATATATGGCATCACTCCTAGCATGAACAACGAGAAATTACTAAAAGCCCCTCCGGAAAAGAAATCAAGATAACCAATAATTCCTTGAGTCTCTGTGCCACTGGTTGCGAAGTACTTGCTTAGTTCATTCATATCTATCCCGGGAATGGGTATTATAGAACCAATTCTATGAATAACCAGAATACCCACAGTGAATAGAACTCTATTACGGAGATCTCGGATTCTGAATATATCGACTAGGGGATTACTTGCCATCGCGTTCCTACTGTAAATTCGTGTTAGCCACAGGCTCAACGGGTTTTGTTACCCTGCCTCCGGCCTTTTCAATTTTTATCTTCGCAGAAGCCGAAATAGCTTCAATGGCAACATGCAATTTTTTCTTTATTTCACCGTCTCCTAGAATCTTCACCAAGGTCTCACTTCTTTTCACCAGGCCTTTTTGGTGCAGAGTATCGAAATTCACTGTCTCACCATCGCCATAAACCCGTTCTAATGAGGATAGATTGATTACAACATATCGGGTTTTGAAGGGATGATTGGAGAAACCCCGAGATGCAACCCTTCTATACAGAGGCATCTGGCCACCTTCAAATCCGATCCTGGTTCCTCCGCCGGAACGCGACTTCTGACCCTTGTGCCCGCGACCGGAAGTTTTTCCAAAACCCGAAGATCGGCCTCGTCCCACAATTCTCCTTCTCATATTAGCGCCACTTGGCGCTCTAATTATCCTCATAGATTTCCTCAACCTTAAGCAGATGAGAAACCTTTCTCACCATACCGCGAACAACATCGCTTGGATCAATCTCCACTTTTGAGTTCAGTTTCTTCAACCCAAGCGCCTTGAGAGTGGCCCTCTGATTGGGTTTTCTGCCGATTGAGCTCCTTATCAAAGTGAGCCGAATCCTGCCTTGCATTTCTAACTCCACATATCCATGATACTCTTATTTCTTCCTTTTGCTATTTCCTTAGCAGACATCAAATTCTCAAGTCCATTGAATACGCCTTTCACGATATTCATAGTATTTTTCGATCCCAAGCTTTTGGCCAAAACATCGCGCACACCCACGGCTTCCATTATTGCCCTTACAGGCCCCCCGGCAATTATTCCAGTTCCAGGCGTGGCAGGTTTTAGTAATACCGAAGCGCTTTTATACTCGCCTAGAATTTCATGAGGGAGAGTGTTCTTCTTAATCGGAACCGTCATGATTCTATTCTTAGCCTTCTCAACGCTCTTGCGAATTGCCTCTGTTACATCATTGGCTTTGCCAAACCCGTAGCCGACTTTGCCATTTCCATCCCCCACAACCATAAGGGCGCTGAAAGACATCTTCCGGCCTCCTTTCACGGCCTTGGACACCCTATTGAGTCTAATCAATTTTTCAACAAACTTTTTTTCTTCCGCTTCTTTTCGTATTGCCATATTGCCCCTAAAAAGCCAAATCCGCCTCACGAGCGCCTTCAGCAATGGCCTTCACAATTCCATGATAGCTATAACCATTGCGATCGAAAATCACGCTATCTATTCTCTCTGCTTTAAGTCTTTCGCCCATTTTCTTCCCAATTATCCTGGCACTCGCTACTGATTTTCCAATGCTTGAAAATTCCTTTTCCAAGGTAGAAATGGACTTGAGAGTTTTGCCTGTAGTATCATCGATAACTTGTACGCTCACATTTCTGTGGCTTTTATAAACACTTAGCCGTGGACGAGCCGCAGTGCCAATCACCTTCTTGCGAACTCTCAACTTGCGCTTGATATACCTATGCCGTTTACTTTTCAATCTGTCCATGGTATCCTATTTCACACCACTCTTGCCGATTTTCCTTCTAACACTCTCGTTCTCATAACGAACGCCCTTCCCCTTGTATGGTTCTGGTGGTCTTAGCCCTCGAATCTCCGACGCAACCAGTCCTACTAGTGCCTTGTCCACGCCACTGATAATGATCCTATTGTTGCCTTCCATACTTATGGTGATTCCTTCCGGTATCACATATTCAACCTGATTAGAAAAGCCCAAGTTCAGAAGCAGAATTCCACCCCGAACCTCGGCTCGAAATCCAACTCCGTTTATTACCAGATTTTTTGTGAAACCCTGGCTCACACCTCTAATCATATTACTGAGCAAAGATCGATATAGACCATGCATCGATTTCGCCTGCTTGGAGTCTTCAAGCCTGTTAACCCGAATTCCTTCTTTCTTGATATCAAAATTCACCAAGGGTCTGAAAATCTGAATCAACTCACCTCTTTTGCCTTTGACACGGAGTTCTTGCCCTTCAACGCTAACTACAACACCCTCTGGCACGGCCACTGGCAGAAGTCCTATCCGAGACACCTTTCCCCCCTTACCAAACGGTACAAATTATCTCTCCGCCAACCTTGTTAGCAATTGCTTTCTTTCCCGTGGTAACTCCGACGGAAGTGGAGACAATCACGGTTCCCAAGTCTTTATAAACCCTAGGCATGTTCTTATATCCAAAGTAAACACGACGACCTGGAGTGGACACCGATCTTATGCCATGGATGGTTGGACTTTCTTTTTTATCGTATTTCATGAAAATCCGAATGAAGCCAGTGTTGTCTTGAGTAACCTTTTTGAAATTCTTAACATAGCCTTCATTCTTCAATATCTTTATTATCTCCATCTTAAGTTTGGAAGGTCGGATATCGACTTTCTCACATCTAACCGCCACACCGTTTCTGATCGTTGTGAGCATATCCGCAACCGGATCACTGACACTCATAATCCTTACTCCCTCTACCAACTCGATTTAACTACGCCCGGTATCATACCCTCGTTTGCGAGTTTGCGAAAACAGATTCGGCACATTTCGAATTTTCTCATATAACCGCGGGGGCGTCCGCAGATATGACATCTCCTTACAACCCGTGACATGTACTTCGGCTTCCTCTGAGCCTTGATAATCATCGACTTCTTGGCCATTATCTACTCCTTGCCGAACGGCATCCCGAATCCAGCTAAAAGGCTTCGAGCCTGTTCATCAGTGCGAGCGGTCGTAACAATGGCCACATTGAGGCCTCTAATCTTTTCGATTTTGTCATAGTCAATCTCTGGGAAAATAATCTGTTCACTGACTCCCAAACTGTAATTGCCACGTCCATCAAAAGCCCTTGGACTTACGCCTCTAAAATCCTTAACTCGGGGAAGGGCAACATTGAGCAAACGATCTAGAAACTCATACATCCGATTCCCGCGGAGAGTTACCTTGGCGCCTATTTCCTGACCAAGTCTAATTTTGAAATTGGCAATGGATTTCCTAGCCTTTGTTCTTAGCGCCTTCTGTCCGGTAATCTGCCCTAATTCTGCAACAACCGAATTCAAGAATTTCTTGTTGGTAATTGCATCACCTACGCCGGCCGAAACGATGATTTTTTCTATTTTCGGGATTTGCATTGGACTTTTGAAACTGAATTCTTTCAATAATCCCTTTGATATCTCATCAGTAAAATGCGCTTTCAATCTCGGCACATAGACTCCATCCAGCTTTTCTTTTCGCTTCTTGGATTTCACTTGCCTTGAAGAAGTCTTCTTAGATTCTGAGGCCGGCTTTGCGGCTGCGGGCTTCCCCGTGATGGCCATCAAAGGGCTCCTCCGCATTTGCGACATATGCGAATCTTCTTCTCGTCATCTAGCTTCGCGGCAATCCGGGTGGGGCCGCATTTGCGACAGATAACCATTACGTTGGAGGCCCTCATAAGAGCTTCTATCTCTATGATTCCGCCCTTGTCATTCTGATTCTTCGGGCGTTGGGTTTTTTTAACCATGTTCAAACCCTCAACTATGAGTCGGGCACTTGGACGATCTATCTTCAGAATACGGCCCTGTTTCCCTTTGTCCTTGCCAGCTATTATTCTAACCTGATCACCTTTTTTAAGCCTTGTTCTCATAAAACACTCCGCCCTTACTAGAGCACCTCTGGGGCAAGCGAAATAATTTTCATGTAGTTATAATCCCTTAATTCACGCGCCACCGGACCAAAGATTCGCTTGCCAACAGGATTGCCAGCTCCGTCAACTATCACACAGGCGTTATCTCCAAAACGAATATAGGTTCCATCCCCGCGACGGTATTCTTTGTGAATTCGAACAATCACCGCCCTCATAACCTCACCTTTCTTGATGGGAGCGTTCGGAATAGCGTCCTTTACGGCAACTGAAACTATATCGCCTATACTGGCATAACGTCGACGGCTGCCACCAAGCACCTTGATAATCTGAACACGTTTGGCGCCGGAGTTATCAGCAACATTCATATATGTTTGCATCTGAACCATTGCTTACCTCGATCGTTCGATAACCTCGACAAGCCGCCAATGCTTGGTTTTGCTAATCGGACGACTCTCGATTATTCGTACAGTATCTCCCTCGTGCGCATCATTTGCCTCATCGTGAGCCTTGTACTTTTTCGAACGCGTAATGTACTTCTTATACATGGGATGCAGTTGACGCTTCGAGACAGATACAGTGATTGTCTTGTTCATCTTTTCGCTCACCACGACTCCCGTGAACACCCGCTTATTGGATTTTTTCGTATCCATCACCTAAACCTTATCGCCTTCATTCTCTTTTATAATCGTATTCAATCGAGCTATCTGACGACGAATTGTTCTTTTACCAATTGGGTTTTCAATGCGGCCCATCACGGCCTCAAAACGCAGACTCCTCAGTTTTCCTGAAAGTTCCACTTTTTTTGCCACAAGCTCATCAGCTGTCAAATCATTAAATCTTTCTCTCATAGTACATTATCCCACATGATGTCGCATAACAAATTTAGTTTTTACCGGTAATTTGCTCCCGGCCAATTTCATAGCTTGTTCGGCCATACTCTCATCTACGCCGGCAATTTCGAACATCACCGTTCCTGGTTTCACCGCCGCAACCCATTTTTCAAGGTTTCCCTTGCCCTTTCCCATACGTGTTTCAGCAGGTTTCTTAGTGTAAGGAATATTCGGAAAAACCCTTATCCATACCTTGCCGCCCCTCTTGATATATCTGGTCATTGCAACACGGGCGGCTTCAATTTGCCTCGCGGATATTTGCATGTTCTCCAAGGAAACCAATCCGCAATCTCCAAAAGATACGGAATTACCCCTTTGGGCGCGTTTAGCGTTTGGAAAAGCTCTACCGCGATGTGTCTTTCGGTATTTGGTACGCTTTGGACTAATCACCGTTTAGCCTTCCTCTACCATCTCGCCTACCGCTTACCAGTTTGCCCGCATCTTCCTTCTGGTCCGATCCCAGAATTTCCCCGTTAAACACCCACACCTTAACCCCTATTACACCAAAGGTAGTGATGGATTCGGCAAATCCGAAATCGATGTTAGCACGAAGGGTATGCAGAGGTACCCTACCGTCCTTAATCTCCAGCGACCGGCTCATATCCGCTCCGCCAAGACGGCCGGATATCTTGACCTTTATCCCTTGAACGCCGCCGCGCATCGCATTCTGTACGGCCATTTTCAGTGTTCTCCGAAAAGCCGCCCTGCTTCTGAGCAAGCGTGCAATACTGTTCGCGATAATCTGAGCAACGGCATCTGGCTTCTTTATCTCCTTTATCTTGACACTGACCTTCTTGTCAGTCAGCTTCTGGAGCTTAGCTGTTATCCTTTCTATATTGGCCCCTTTTGTCCCGATAATCACTCCTGGTCGCGAGGTCTCAATCGTCAAAACAACCCTCGCTGGCTGGCGAACTATTTCTGTATTGGAGATATCCGCTCCCTTAGCCTCCGGACTATCTAGCAAGGCCTTGCGCAGACGCAGATCTTCATGTAGCGTTTTTGCATATTCATTTGGTCCTACATACCATCTGGCTTTCCAATCCTTATTGATTCCTAGTCGAAAGCCATATGGATTCACTTTCTGTCCCATCAGTTATCCGCCTCAATCATCACCGAAACATGGCAAGATCGCTTAATCTGCCTATCCGCTCGTCCATGACCGCGGGGCCAAAGACTTTTGCGGCTTGGTCCGCCATCTACCAGAAGCTCGGCAATGTAAAGTCTATCTTCAGTAAGATTCGGATTTTGGCTCATCGCGTTAGTTGCCGCGGAGACAATCACTTTTCTCAAGTATCCGGCGCCCTTTTTAGGGAGTAAGCTAAGTAACGCGATCGCATCCACGTAGGTTTTTTTTCGTACGTGATCAGCTATAGGCCTAACCTTAATAGGCGATATGGGTAGATTCTTCGCCACCGCACTGTAGCCTCTTCTATTCTCCACGATTCAACTGTCTCCTAGCGTCTTGTCCCTTTCTTATCCGAACCCGCATGTCCCCTAAACAAACGCGTGGGCGCGAATTCTCCCAGCTTATGTCCAACAAGATTCTCGGTAATATACACGGGAATGAAAGTTTTGCCATTGTAGACCGAAATAGTAATACCAACCATCTCGGGTATTATTGTCGAACTACGCGACCAAGTCTTCAAAAGCCCCTTCGAACCACTCTTATTGAACTCAACTACCTTTCTATAGAGGCTTCTTGCCACAAAAGGTCCTTTCTTTACAGATCTCGACATTCTCGAACCCTTACCTGGTACGCCGCTTGACGATGAATTTATTGGATGGCTTGTGCTTCATTCGTGTTTTACCGCCTTTCGCGGGTTTCCCCCAAGGTGTTACTGGGTGTCGTCCTCCGGATGTTCTACCTTCTCCGCCCCCGTGCGGATGATCGACGGGGTTCATTACAACACCGCGAACTTTGGGTCTTTTGCCCAACCAGCGATTTCTTCCTGCCTTGCCAATTTTGATATTCATATGATCTTCGTTTCCCACCTCTCCAACAGTGGCAATACAGGTTTTATGAACCATGCGTATCTCTCCGGAAGAAAGCTTCAAGGTAACATAGTCTCCCTCTTTAGCCTGAATTTGTGCACGACAACCGGCACTTCTGATTAATTGAGCACCCTTTCCCCTTGTGAGTTCCAACGCATGAACCGTTTTTCCAACTGGAATTTTTTCAAGAGATAGACAATTACCTATCTCAATAGGAGCATTCTCTCCACTTTGCACCATATCCCCGATTTCCAAACCCCTGGGACATAGAATGTATCTCTTCTCACCATCCAGATAGTTAATCAGTGCAATATTCGCACTGCGGTTTGGATCGTACTCAATAGAAGCCACCTTGCCAGGAATTCCGAATTTATCTCTTTTGAAATCAATGGACCTGTGTTTTCTCTTATGACCCCCCCCTCGTCGCCTAACGCTAATCCGACCATCCGTTCCGCGACCGGCACGAGAAATTTTCCCCCTGGTTAAACTTTTCATGGGCTTGTTTTCGGAAAGTCCAGGATTAGCCAAACTCTGATGAGATCGCTGTGAGGGTGTTGTGGGATTATATGTTTTCATGGGCATAATTCGTTTTCCCTAAACTACACTCCTTCAAAGACATCAATAGTCTGACCTCTTTGAAGAGTTACAATCGCCTTTTTCCACGCGGATGTAAAACCACGGCCACGCCGAAACGTTGTTCTTGAGATTGCGCGGTTATTGAGCGCCTTCCCTCGAACATTTATTATCCGGCAACTTCTGGGGCTAACATTGAACAAACCCCTCACCGCCCTCATCACCATAGATTTATTGGCCCTCCTGCTAACCTTGAACACATAAGTTTTAATCTCGCCTTCCCTTTGGAGGTTGGTTTTCTCGGTAAGGACGGGTTCAATGATAATTTCATTTGCATTCACGGCTAGCCCCCATAAAACTCGCCTAGTCTCTTTATTGCACTCTCTAACACCAGGATGTTCTTCCCGTAAAACAAATCATGAGCCCGCAGGCGATTGAAAGTGAGAAAGCATAAATTCTTTATGTTTCTTCCTGCTCTCTTGGTCATTGCATCATCTTCCTTGAGGATAAGAATCGTTTTGCCATCAGTAGGGAAGTTCTCCAGAATACTTATCAGATCTCTGGTTTTACCCGTTTCAACTGAAAAGTCTTCGAGCACCTTGAAACTATCATCATCCGCGGCCTTAAGACTCAATATACTCTTTATGGCAAGTCGCTTGATTTTCCTGGGAAGCTTATAAGAATAATCCCGAGGCCGAGGTCCGAAAACTATGCCTCCCGTGCGCCACAGCGGACTACTGCGGCTTCCGGCCCGAGCTCGCCCCGTACCCTTCTGACGCCAGGGCTTGGATGATGATCCCCGTACCTCATGGCGATTTTTTGTTTTTGCAGTTCCTTGCCTGGCGTTTGCCAGTTCATTTTTTATGGCATGCCAAATAGACCCCTCACTTACTTCTCGGGCAAATACGGCGTCTTCGAGGGCAATTGTCCGTAGTTCTTTACCCTCCTTGGAGTAGACCTTCTTCTCCATACTCACCTCTAACACCTAATTCCGCTTCTTTGTCCGACGAACAATAACCATGCCATCACGACAACCTGGAACCGCTCCCTTAACTAAAAGAATTCCTTTCTTTTGATCTATCCTGACAATTCGGAGATTTTGTACCGTTCTGCGTTCAGCCCCCATGCGACCTGGCATTTTTGTGCCTTTAATAACCTTTGAAGGCCATGCGGCCATGCCAGTAGATCCCGGAGAGCGATGGAATTTCGAACCATGGGTAGACCTACCACCACCGAAATTATGTCTCTTCATAACACCCTGAAAACCCTTGCCCTTACTTATGCCAATTACATCGACAAACCGGAATCCCTCAAAGAGTTCAAGCCCCAGCGAATCTCCAACAGCACATTCCTTACCGAAGTTCCGGAACTCGATTATGTACTTCTTCAAATCCACGCCCTCTTTGAACTGACCACTTTTAGGTTTAGTTAGCCGGGCAGCCTTCACATCCATGGAACCTAGAACAACCGCGCTATAGCCATTTCTAGCTTCATCCCTTCGATCGATCACCACATTTGGTTCAATCGCAATCAAAGTAACGGGAATCAAATTCCCATCCTCATCGAAGATCTGCGTCATGCCCTCTTTTCTACCAATCAGTCCCATCATAACGCCGCTCTTTGCTCTACCATCTACTGTCTAATCTCGACATCGACACCCGCTGGCAGTTCAAGCTGCATAAGTGCATCAACCACAGCCGATTTCGGCTCAAGGATATCGATCAGTCTTTTATGAGTGCGCATTTCAAATTGCTCACGAGATTTCTTATACACAAAGGGAGATTTAAGGACGGTATACTTGTTTATCCTCGTAGGTAAGGGTACGGGACCTGAAACCTTAGTACCCTGCTTCTGCACAGTATCCACAATAGCCCGAGCACTTTGTTCTATCAGTTCCACATCAAAGCCGCGGAGTCGAACGCGTATCCTTTCCATCCTACCTGTTCCTCAAGGTAATCCCGCCGCTATCCCACCGCGGATTCATTGCAAACATCTACTACTCCATAACCTCTGTTACCTGTCCTGAGGCCACCGTGCGACCTCCCTCGCGGATGGCGAACCTCAAGCCGGGCATCATGGCGATGGGGTGAATAAGCTCAATTCTAATCTCAGTGTTATCTCCGGGCATCACCATCTGCCTTTCTTCTGGAAGAGTCACGGTTCCGGTTATATCTGTAGTTCGAAAATAGAATTGGGGTCTATAACCACTAAAAAACGGGTTGTGACGGCCACCTTCTTCTTTTGTAAGCGCATACACAGCACCTTTGAATTTGGCGTGGGGATTGATTGTACCGGGTTTAGCCAATACCTGACCCCTCTCCACTTCCTTTTTGCCAATGCCGCGAAGAAGAGCTCCTATATTGTCTCCCGCCTGGCCTTCATCCAACAGCTTGTTGAACATTTCAACGCCCGTGCATACGGTTTTCTGAGTGTCCCTAATGCCAACAATGGCAACCTCATCGCCCACATGTATCTTCCCGCCTTCAATTCGACCGGTTACAACAGTGCCACGACCCGAGATTGAGAATACATCTTCAATTGGCATGAGAAAGGACTTCTCAATATCTCTTTTTGGAATCGGGAAATAAGTATCCATGGCATCAAGCAATTCACCTAGGCTTCCCGTTTTTTCCGCATCGTCGATATTCGTCATAGCCTGAAGAGCGCTGCCCTTGATTACCGGGGTATCAGCACCCGGGAAGCCATACTCATCAAGAAGCTCTCGAACTTCTATTTCAACAAGATCGACCAGTTCAGGATCGGCCAAATCCATCTTGTTCATATAGACGATCAACTTCGGAACACCAACCTGCCTCGCAAGAACAATGTGCTCGCGAGTTTGAGGTTCGGGGCCTGAGTCAGCGGCAACAAGTAGTACCGCTCCGTCCATTTGAGCGGCGCCGGTAATCATGTTCTTGATGTAATCCGAGTGCCCAGGACAATCAACGTGAGCATAATGTCGTGCGTCGGTTTCATATTCGACATGCCGGGTATTAATAGTTATACCTCGTTCTTTCTCCTCCGGAGCATTATCGATATCCTCGTACTTCATCACCTTGCCACCCAGCCTTGCCGCACTGTACATAGTCAGAGCAGCCGTTAAGGTGGTCTTGCCGTGATCAACATGACCAATAGTACCCACATTGATATGAGGTTTGGTTCTACTGAATTTCTCCTTAGCCATCAAAGTCCTCCTAAGGCCCATGGAAAATTAATTCGGCAATAAATATCGCCCTATCGTGCCCAAGGCACTATCCAAATGGTATTGACATGAATGCAAATACCAACTCAGCAGCATAAAAAATGGATGGATACAAGCTCACACATACTGTAAGTCCGAAAGATGAAGAATGCCTGCCGACGCATCCTCAAAATATCGTCCATCCAAGTTCCCTCTCGAAATAGTAGAAACGCTAGGACAGATTAGGGAAAACCATAAGTATCATCCCCATCGGCGGACTACAGATTCGTGGCGGAACATCCCGGCATTACGCGGGGTAAGGCTTACCATTTGTAGTTTCTAAACGCCTTATTAGCCTCCGCCATTCTATGTGTGTCCTCCTTCTTCTTGTAGGCCACACCCGTGAAGTTAAACGCATCAAGCAACTCAGCGCCCAACTTCTCTCTCATACTCCTGCCACTTCTATCACGAGCAGCGTGAATAATCCACCGCATCGCCAACGCCTCGCGTCTTGACTCACGAACTTCCACCGGAACTTGGTAAGTGGATCCACCAACACGACGAGATTTCACTTCTACCAGGGGTTTCACGTTATCCACCGCTTTCAAAAAAACTTCAAGAGGCTGCTTACCCGTTTTCTCGGCCAAAATTGACATAGCGCCATAAATATTATGAAAGCTCACCGATTTCTTACCCTTGAGCATCATCCTGTTAACAAACTTGGTTACTTCCACACTCCCGAATCGAGGATCAGTATCAACAGGCCTAATCGGTGTGTCTTTTCTTCTCGGCATTATTCTCTACACCTTGGGTTTTTTTGCACCGTACTTGGAACGGCTTCTCTTCCTGCCTTCCACACCCAGGGTATCCTTTAAACCACGAACAATATGATATCTGACACCCGGGAGATCCTTCACTCTTCCACCGCGAATACACACAACCGAATGCTCCTGCAAATTGTGTCCAACGCCCGGAATATAAGCCGTAACTTCAATACCATTCGACAATCTAACCCGGGCAACCTTTCGAAGAGCTGAATTGGGCTTCTTGGGAGTAATTGTCATTACTCGGGTACACACTCCTCTCTTCTGAGGACAAGATTGCAAGGCAGGTGAATTGGTTTTTTTCACTGAAGACTTTCGCCCCTTTCTAACAAGTTGGTTGATTGTCGGCACAGGTTAATTCCCCCAAAGAACAAGGATACTAGCGACTTGCCATCTAAAGGTCAACACCGAAGTTATCGTCATGAGCTGTATTTTTATTCCAAGGCATCTATAGCTTCGATTTCGCCAAATCTCTCAAGAAATTCAGCTTCCTTGCTTCTTTGTTCGAGAATCTCCGCTACGTGCGCATCAAGATCCTCAGTCTTTTCCGTGAATAACTTCAAATCGCGATATCTGCGCATGCCAGTTCCCGCTGGAATTACATGACCGATCGCAACATTTTCCTTCAAACCACGCAGCTTATCCACTTCCCCGGCGATTACCGCATTTGTGAGTACTCGAGTGGTTTCCTGGAAGCTCGCGGTTGAAATCCAACTATCTATATTCAAGGATGCGCGTGTAATGCCCAAAAGCAAGGGTTTTGCGATAGCAGGTTGTCCACCCTCCTTTGCAACCTTGTCGTTCTGCGTTCGAAATTGATACTTATCCACCTGCTGTCCATAAATGAAATTCGTGTCACCGACATCGACAATTTCAACCTTGCGCATCATCTGCCTGATAATCACACCTATGTGCTTGTCGTTGATATTGACTCCCTGCATTCGGTAAACTTCCTGTACTTCGTCCACCAAAAAGCTCTGCAATGCCACTTCACCCTGGATTTCCAGTATATCGTGAGGATCCTTGGGGCCATCGCAAAGAGGTTCTGCCGCCTCCACATGGTCTCCATTCCTAACAAGTAGATGCCGCCCCATTGGAACCAAATGTCTTAGCTGGTTACCGAAGAAGTCGTTAACCATGATAATTCGCTTGCCTTTGCTGATCCCCTCGAACTCCACCGTACCGCTTATACGCGAAAGAACGGCCGCATCTTTTGGTCTTCGAGCCTCGAATAATTCTCCAACTCGCGGTAAACCACCGGTGATATCCTGTGTTTTCTGACTTTCTTTTAACATCTTCGCCAAAACCTGGCCCGCCCTCACCTTAGCTCCATGCTCAACATTCAGATACGAATTCTCGGGAAGATAGTAATCCTGGAGATAGGTGTTCTTATCATCAACAATCGCAATTCGTGGTTGTAGAATCACATTTGACGTATCGGTAATCTCGGTAATCTTCTTCTCGACATTGCCAGTATCCTCGTTTATCTCCTCACGAAGAGTTGTGCCCGGGATTATATCCTCGAATCTTATTACCCCGTCCGCCTCCGCGATAATCGGTTCACTAAATGGATCGAAAATTGCCAGCGACTCATTAGCCTCAGTGGTCTGACCCTCCTTAACCAGCAAGGTGGAGCCGTTCCTGATATCTATTTTTTCGTCCTGCGCAACTAGAAGCAGTTTCTTCTTCCGTATGACGACAAAGGCGTTGTATTCCGCGTAAATGCTCTTATCCCGGCGCGAGATAATCACCTCTCCCTTAATCACCTTATCTCCCTCGGAGGGAACGATCCTGTCCGCTTTTTCCAGTTCTAACTCAGCAAGCACGCGGGCAACCTTGAGATAGCCCTTTCTTGTAAAGAGCTTCCGTCCCTGATCAACCTCGACAGACATACCTCGGATTTCCTTAACCAGTAGCGGATAACGCTTTGCTACACGATTTTCCTCTGCGATCGTGCTTGCCGTTCCACCCACATGAAAAGTTCTCATAGTCAATTGGGTACCAGGTTGACCTATGGACTGCGCCGCAATAATCCCAACAGCTTCCCCAATATCACTGGGCCGATGCGTGGCCAAATTCCGGCCATAGCACCTCATACATACACCGTGCTGCGCCTCGCAAGTCAGTACCGTGCGAACTCGCACGCTTTCAATGCCTAACTCCTCAATATCGAAGGCAATTTCATCGGTAATCTCCTGATTCACATCCACGAGTATCTCACCGGTAATCGGATGCTTCACTCTCTCCAGGGTGAAACTGCCCATAATCCTATCCGAAAGCGATTCAACAATTTCCTCTCCATCCTTAAGAGCCGTTATACTAATACCATTAATTGTACCGCAGTCTTGCATATTGACTACAACGTCCTGTGCGATGTCCACAAGTCGCCTGGTCAAGTAACCGGCGTCGGCCGTTTTCAGAGCTGTATCCGCCAACCCCTTTCTGGCGCCATTAGTGGAAATAAAAAATTCGATAACCGAAAGTCCTTCCTTGAAGTTCGATCGAATAGGAAGCTCAATGATATCTCCAGAAGGCTTAGCCATTAAACCACGCATGCCAGCTAGCTGTCGAATTTGATTCCTTGAACCCCGCGCGCCGGAATCCGCCATCATATAGACATTGTTAAAACCATCCAAATCCTGCTTGAGATGATCCATCATCACATTGGCCAAATCCTCGCTTGTCTTCCCCCAAACCTCGACAACTCGATTGTACCTCTCCTCCGAAGTGATATGGCCGTCGTGATACTGGGTTTGAATTCTATCAACTTCATTATTTGCATCGCTTATCAATCCAACCTTTTCTCTTGGCACCTGAATATCATCCATTCCAATCGTAGTGCCAAAGTACGTGGCGAATTCAAAACCGACGTTCTTGAGCGCATCTAGAAGCTCCACTGTCGTAAAATTGCCATGTTCATTGAAAGATCTCATAACAAGATTGCGAATGCTCTTCTCATTTAGGGTTTCATTTACGTATGTCAGATCTTCAGGAATGCGATCGTTGAAGGCCACTCTGCCCGGAGTAGTATCAATCCACTCACCATCTATCTTAACTTTTATGGCTGCGTTCCATGAGACAGCTTGCATCTCCACAGCCATCATCACTTCCTCACGAGAACTGTAGTAACGCCCCTCACCTTTTGCACCGGGTCGCTCTTTAGTGAGGGAATAGAGGCCCATAACCATATCCTGAGACGGAAACACTACCGGCTGACCATTGGCAGGGTTCAGCAGATTCGTGTCAGCCAGCATCAGAGTCCAGCACTCGATTTGAGCGGCCTGGGTTAGAGGAATGTGCACAGCCATTTGATCGCCATCGAAATCAGCATTGAAGGCATGGCAAACAAGAGGATGCAACTGAATCGCCTTTCCCTCCACCAACACCGGTTCAAAGGCCTGAATGCCGAGTCTATGAAGGGTTGGTGCTCGATTTAGAAGCACCGGATGTTCTCGTACAACCTCATCCAATACCGACCAAACTTCGGGAGTTCCATTCTCAACAAGCGACTTGGCCTTCTTGATGTTGTAAACAACATCTTTTTCAACCAATTTCTTCATAATGAATGGTTTATAAAGCTCAAGCGCCATCTTAGTAGGAAGGCCGCACTGATGCAGCTTCAGTTTCGGACCCACTACTATAACCGAGCGACCCGAATAATCCACTCTCTTACCGAGAAGATTCTGTCTGAATCGTCCCTGCTTGCCCTTGAGCAAATCGGAGAGAGACTTCAGAGGCCTATTCGAAGTTCCTTTAACAACCTTCTTTTTCTTCGTATTGTCAAAGAGGGCATCGACGGCTTCCTGAAGCATCCGCTTCTCATTTCTTATTATTATATCCGGAGCATTAAGAAACATAAGACGCTTCAGGCGGTTATTGCGGTTAATCACGCGGCGGTAGAGATCGTTCAAATCGCTTGTGGCAAAGCGTCCGCCGTCAAGTTGAACCATGGGCCTGAGATCTGGGGGTATTACCGGTATGACATCGAGTATCATCCACTCCGCACGATTTCCTGAATCTCGAAAATTCTCTACAATCTCGATTCTCTTGAGCAAGCGCTTATCGGCCTTGGCACCTTTGTCTATCATGGTTTGGCGCAACTGGGCCGAGAGAGCATCAAGATCCATGTTTTCCAGCAAGGTTCGCACCGCTTCGGCGCCTATGGCAGCGGTGAAACTCATCCCAAAGCGCTCACGTGCTTCGATCAACTTCTCCTCTGTCAACAGTTGCATCATCTTCAATTCAGTATCGCCTGGCTCTATTACGACATATCTCTCGTAATAGAGAATGCTCCGAAGTTCAGCAATAGTTAGATCGAGCAACAGGCCCATACGCGAAGGAACTGATCGGTAATACCAAATATGAGAAACAGGCGAAGCAAGCTCAATGTGCCCCATACGTTCACGGCGCACCTTAAAGTGAGTAACCTCGACACCGCAACGATCGCAGACTACTCCTCTGTATCTGATAGATTTGAACTTTCCGCAGTAGCATTCCCACTCCTTGGTAGTGCCAAAAATACGCTCGCAGAAGAGTCCATCCTTTTCAGGGCGGAGCGTACGATAATTGATGGTTTCCGGTTTTTTCACTTCCCCATAAGACCAAGCACGAATTTGCTCGGTAGAGGCAAGTTTAATCATCAGGCTTTCGAAATCCTGCATTTCCCTCATCATTTCCTCCTAGAAACGGCCTCCCTGACGGTTTATCAGTTCCTCGTCGCGTTCTGTAAAAGGCAGCTGCTTGCCCTTGGAATCAAAGATCCGTATATCAAGAGCCAAGCCTCGCAGCTCTTGAACTAGGACATTGAAGGACTCTGGGATTCCAGCATTCAATGCCGCATCCCCCTTCACGATACTTTCGTAAACCTTGGCCCTGCCGGTCATATCATCAGATTTTATAGTCATCAGCTCCTGCAGTGTGTTTGAGGCGCCGTATGCCTCCAAGGCCCATACTTCCATCTCACCAAGTCGCTGGCCTCCAAACTGCGCCTTACCCCCAAGAGGCTGCTGAGTAACAAGGGAGTAGGGACCGGTGGACCGAGCATGCATTTTATCATCAACCAGATGATGCAGCTTAAGATAGTACATGTATCCAACAAAAACCGGATTTACAAACTCCTCGCCAGTAAGCCCATCGTGAAGTATCGCTTTTGAAGCTTTTTGCATGCCAGCCTTTTCCAATTCCCTGGATATGTCCTCGGCTGAAGCGGATTGAAAAACAGGTGTTTCATACATTTTCCCCAATTTAGCACCAGCCATTCCGAGCATGGTCTCCATTATCTGCCCCATATTCATACGGGAAGGAACACCGAGCGGATTCAAACATATATCAAGGGGCTGACCCTCCTTAGTGTAAGGCATATCTTCCTCGGGCAAAATTCGGGCCACAACTCCCTTATTGCCGTGACGCCCGGCCATCTTATCTCCCTCACGAAGCTTACGCTTGGTGGCGATCAAAACCTTGATAACTTCATCCACTCCCGGATTCAAATCATCGCCCTCACTGCGTCTTAATCTCTGGATATCAATAACCGTACCGCCAACGCCGTGGGGAAGCTTGAGCGAGGTATCCCTAACCTCCTTGGCCTTCTCTCCAAAGATGGAGTTGAGTAATTTGAATTCGGGAGTGGTTTCCGTCTCGCTCTTAGGGGTTACTTTCCCCACAAGAACTGAACCCGGCTTCACCGTGGCGCCGATCCGAACTATGCCCTCTGCATCGAGGTGTTCAAGGGATTTTTCAGCCATATTGGGAATATCACGAGTGAGTTTCTCAGGACCAAGCTTGGTTTCTCGAACCTCAATAATAAATTCCTTTATGTGAATAGAGGTGTAATAGTCTTCTCTAACCACCTTGTCGGAAATCAAAATAGCATCCTCGAAGTTATAGCCGTTCCAAGGCACAAATCCAACAAAAAGATTGCGACCAAGGGCCAATTCACCGTATTTCGTCGAGGGGCCATCGGCCAAAATTTCGCCGACACCAATCTTATTTCCAACGCGAACCGCGGGGCGCTGATTGAAACAGGTGTCTTGATTGGTTCTCTGGTATTTGGCCAGATTGTAGGTTCTGGTTTCACCGTTTTCTTCATCCACATTGATGCGAACCGATGAAACATAGGAAACCGTGCCAGCGGATTGAGCCTTTACCAGCACTCCTGAATCATATGCGGCCTTGACTTCCATGCCCGTACCCACAATCGGAGCCTCAGGGAAGAGCAGAGGAACCGCTTGACGCTGCATGTTGCAACCCATAAGCGCTCGGTTCGCGTCATCGTGTTCCAGAAATGGAATAAGACTTGCCGCGGTGGAAATAATCTGCTTTGGAGACACATCCATATACTTGATATCAGATGGACCGCGAACAATGTAATCGCCATTTCGGCGTACCGCAACCATTTTCTCTTTGAAAGCGCCTTTCTCATCGATAGCCGCGCTGGCTTGTGCGATGTAATACTTCTCCTCATCGATGGCTGAGAGGTATTCAACCTCACGAGTTGCAACACCGTTTACTACTCTTCGATAAGGAGTCTCCAGGAAACCGTAGTCATTGATTCTGGTGTAGTTGGCAAGTGAAACTATCAGTCCTATATTGGGACCCTCGGGAGTTTCAATCGGGCACATCCTTCCATAGTGTGAGTAGTGGACATCGCGAACCTCAAACCCGGCCCGCTCGCGCGAGAGTCCTCCCGGACCCAGCGCATTCAGGCGGCGCTTGTGAGTTAGCTCCGATAGAGGATTCACTTGGTCCATGAACTGAGACAACTGGCTCGAGCCGAAGAACTCCTTGATTGCCGCCACTATCGGTTTGATGGGAACCAGATCCTGCGGCTTGAGCGTTTCGGTTTCCTTGAGACTCATCCGCTCCTTGGCGATTCTCTCCATTCGCGCATATGCCGTTTTAAGCGCATTGGATAGAAGTTCCCCCACCGAACGAACGCGTCTATTACCCAGATGGTCGATATCGTCAATTTGCTTCTCTCCAATATACACGCTAATCAGATAGCGCATAGTATGAACAATGTCCTGCTTGTTTAGAACCAAATCCGTTACGCTCTCGTCCAAATCAAATTTTTTGCTGAGCTTGTATCGTCCCACACTACCCAAATCATAGCGCCGAGCGGAGAAAAACATCGTGTTCAAATCACGTTCCGCCGCCTCTATTGTAATTGGCTCACCCGGCAACAGAACCTCGTAAACCGCTGTAAGAGCATCTCTTTTGCTTGGCTCATCCTGATTCGGATCTAACTTATAGACCTTTGTTTCCTCTGTTTCGAAGCACTTCAGTATCATATCCGAATGCAGGGAATTCTCATGCTCAAGATCAACGACGGTCACCTTCGTTACGCCAGCTTGAAAGAGCTCTTCAATATCGTGCGGATGTAGCTTGTCAGCTGTCCTGCAAAGTTTCTTTTTCTCACCGTTCTCCTGAGTTATCCAAACAGGTTCAGCTAGAATCGAACCAACCAGAATTTCGTCTTTCTCACGAACGCCGGTTAGTTTGAATTTCCTTGTCCGATAAAACAGGCTTATAATAGCCTCGCGGCTTTCAAACCCAAGAGCACGAAGAAAAACTGTCCCTATTATCTTCTTTTTCCGATCAATTTTGGCGTAGATAAGCTCCTTTTTCGGATCGATTTCAAATTCCAGCCAGGAACCTCTGTAGGGGATGATTCGCGAACTGTAAACACCCTTTTCCTCCGAAAAAATAACTCCCGGACTCCGGTGTATTTGACTCACTACAACTCGCTCTGCGCCATTGATTATAAAAGTACCCCGTTGGGTCATCAACGGCAAATCACCCATGTAAATGTCTTTCTGTCGAATCTCTCCCGTGGACTTGAACACCAAATTGACCCGCGCTTTAATTGGCACCCCATAGGTGAGCCCCTTTCGCTTGCATGCGGACTCAGTCAACTTAACAGATGCAAAATCAAGGCTATAGCTTTCATAGTCTAGCACTAGCTCACCACTTGAACTCTCAATCGGGAAGACGCTTTGAAACACTTCCTCGAGTCCCTGAAGTTTAAGCTCCGTCTTCGACTCCACAGCCTTTCGTTGGAGAAACGCCTCATAGGAGGCAAGTTGAACATCAACAAGATTCGGGAGCTCTATTACTTCATCGTACCCGTGACCAATGAAAACCCTACTGGCTTCTTGGTTTTTCTCGAACAAAATTATCCTCCCTGGAAATCACGACATACCTGTATTGGTGGCAATGCATGGACGAACTCGAATGGATTCTATTTCACTTCAACAGTCGCGCCGGCGGCGATCAGCTTCTCCTTTATAGAAGAAGCTTCCTCCTTTGTGATTCCCTCCTTAACAACCGAATTATCGGCCTCAACCATTTCTTTGGCCTCTTTCAGGCCAATGCCAGTAATTGCGCGAACCTCTTTGATTACACTGATCTTCTTACCCTCGCCAAATCCGGTAAGGACTATGTCGAATGCTATCTGCTCATCTTCGGCCTCCTCGGGTTGGGCTGAAGAAGCGTCGGAAGGAGCGGCAACAGCAACCGAAGCCGCGGCGCTAACTCCGAATTTTTCCTCCATGGCCTTAACCAGCTCGGAAACTTCCAGCACACTCATATTAGCAATTGCATCAAGAATTTCTGCGGTAGTCATATTATCTTCTCCTATAGATTCGGACGGCAGCAACAGCAGACAACCTTAGCAAGACTGAAGCCGCTTTGTCTTATTTATTCCTCGGCAACACCGAGATATCAGTTTCAAACGGCTTCGGATTTCTTCACTCGAACCGCATCCAGAGTACGAACAAGCTTGGATGTAACACTGTTCAAGATTAACGCAGTGTTCTGAACAGGGGCCATCATAAGGCCCATCAATTTCTGCATCAGCTCCAATCTACCTGGAAGCTTACTGAAGGCCTCAACTGCATCGGCGTCAAAAACCTCGCCGTTCAATAGCCCGCCTTTGAGTGTAACTGGCATATTCCTTGCCAGATTCAACATCGCCTTGGCCACTGGTCCAGCCTCATCTGCACAGTATGCGATAGCCGTTGGTCCGACGAAGTAGGGTGCTACATCATCGTGCTTCAATTGGCTAAAGGCTATCTTTGCATAACTATTCTTAACTACATGGAATTCGGCATTCGACTGGCGAAGGGAATTCCGCAGAGCAGAAATTTGTTCTACGCTGAGGCCTCGATAATCTGCAAAAATAAAATTACTGATTCCTTCAAGGCTACTTCTTAGCGTCGCTACCGCATCTATCTTATACTGCTGCACTTTGCGTTTAATCTTGGCCATTTCCAAGCCCTCCCGATTTTGTAAGCTTCAGGCCGGGACCCATAGTGCTGGACAAACTGATCGACTTAATGAAATCGCCCTTGACATCCGCGGGACGCTTCTTGGATAGCTCATTAAGAAAGGTTTCAATATTGTCTTTAACCTTTGAGCTCTCCATAGAAACTTTGCCAATCGAGAGATGAACAACTCCTCCTTTGTCCGCGCGAAACTCAACTCTGCCCTGCCTCAACTCTGCTACGGTTCCCTTGATATCCATCGTGACAGTTCTGGTTTTCGGATTGGGCATCAGACCGCGACGCCCAAGAATGGGACCCAAAGTTCCAACTTCTCTCATCATATCCGGGGTAGCCACGCAGACATCGAACTCGAGCCAACCACCCTTTATCCTTTCAACCAATTCCTCAGCTCCAACAACATTCGCGCCCGCCTCTTCGGCCTCCTTAGCCTTTTCGTCTCTGGCAAAAACAAGCACTCGCTTCTCAAGAGCAAAGCGATATGGCAGAACGAAAGTGTCGCGGATAGAAGAATTCTTTTTGACATTGAGTTTGACTGCCAAGTCCATAGTCTCATCAAATTTGGCAATAGCAATAGCTTTTAGGAGTTCTACGCCCTCTTGAATTCCATAAGCCTTCCCAACATCAAGTTTCTCAAAGGACTTCCTATATTTCTTGCCATGTTTCATATGTCTAACTCTCCACTTTTACTCCCATGCTTCTGGCAGTTCCAGCTATGATTTTGATGGCCGAATCGATGTCGTTGCAATTCAAATCCACCATCTTGGTTTCAGCGATAGTCTTAAGCTGCGATCGAGTTATCGATCCCACCTTGATTTTGTGCGGCTCGGCTGAACCCTTATCAAGGCTAATCGACTTCTTAATCAGTACTGCCGCCGGAGGAGTTTTGGTTTCAAAAGTGAAGCTCCTATCCGCGTACACCGAAATCACTACCGGAATTGTAAGACCAGGTTCAAAATTCTTAGTTCGTGCGTTAAACTGCTGCGAAAACTGTGGAGCGCTTACGCCATGAGGACCAAGCGCAGGGCCAACAGGTGGAGCCGGAGTTGCCTGCCCAGCTGGAACTTGTAACTTGATCAAAGCTGAAACTCTCTTCTTCGCCATCCTCTATAAACTCCTATCTGAAAACTTCACCGCCGCCCAACTAGCTGAGGTTGTTTTGTACCCTATCCACCTGAGAAAAGCTAACCTCCACGGGGGTGGCTCTTCCAAATATTCCTACCATAACCCGAAGTTTGCTCTTCTCCTGATTTACGGCCTCTATCGTACCTTTGAAAGTATCAAAGGGCCCATCGACAATCAAAACCTCCTCGCCAATTTGGAAATCCTGCCTTGCATGAACTTTCTTCTCGGCCTTTATAGCCCCTGCCTTCTGTAAAATCGTCTTGGCCTCCTCCGCTGAGATTGGCTGCGGCCTTGAATTCCGTGAACTTCCAACAAATCCCGTCACTCCCTGTAACTTGCGAATCACAGTACAGGGTATCTCCCATCCCCTATCCGGGAGATCCATCTCTACTAGAATATAACCTGGAAAGAACTTCCTTTTCAAAGTTCGCTTTTTCCCATTGCGAACCTCGGTAATCTTCTCTGTTGGTACTTTGATATCCAAAACTACATCGCCAAGGCTTCCATCTTCCATCTTCAGTCTTAAAAATTTCTCGACTTTGTTCTCGTGTCCCGTAAAGGTATGGAGGATATACCAGCCTTTAGCCATCTGCATACACCTGCCTAGAAAAGATTGAAGAGGCCCAAAAGGCCGGTTGAGAGCATGAAATCAACGAGTCCAAAAAAAAGCGCGAGTATAATAGTCGAAATCATCACAACCTTTGCAGAGGCAAAAACCGAAGATTGGCTCGGCCATATCACTTTCTTCAGTTCTCCATAGCTTTCCAACAGGAATTGCCGGATTTTCTTCATAATTTCAAACCCTTTTTCGGCATTTGCAGGCCAGGCAGGACTCGAACCTGCAGCATTCGGTTTTGGAGACCGACGCTCTACCGTTGGAGCTACTGGCCTAAAAATGGTTACTTAATCTTTGTTTCCTTGTGAAGTGTAACTTTCCCATCCCATTTGCAATACTTATTGAATTCCAACTTTCTTTGTATATTACGCCTATTTTTGGTTGTGGTGTAGTTTTTTCTATTGCATTCACTACATCGGAGGGCAATCTTGTCAATAGCACCCTTTTTTGTCTTTGCCATTTCATTAACCTTCCTGATTGCATACAAGCCTCCGATCGGATTTGAACCGATGACCCCAGCCTTACCATGGCTGTGCTCTACCAACTGAGCTACAGAGGCACGCAGACAAATTCACGGATTGTATACTCGGACTAACCTTGTGTCAACCCAGTCTGGCCTCTGCTAATTCACGATATCTCTTATAGGCTTCATTATAAACAGAAAACCGCTCTCTTTTAGGTTCAAAAACCGATTGAAATTTCACATAAATTCTGCAGGCATCCTCTGGATTGGCGGCACGACCCAGGGCAGCCGCGGCGCAGCAGGCGCAGCCGGCTAGTTCCGCATCCTCTATCTTCATCGTCAGAAGCCGTTTCCCGGTGATGTCGGCCTTCATCTGATTCCAAACCCACCCCCTTGCCTGTCCACCGGTAAGGCGCATTTCATCCACTTCCATACCCCCTTCCTCCAGAAGCTCGATTGCGCGGCGCACCGCAAAACCAATCGCCTCCAAAACCGCCCTGCCCACATCGGCCCTACTATGTCCAGGCTTCAAGTGATGGAAACTCCCATCCCCGAATTCCCACATTGTATTTCCCCTGATTCCGGGGAAAAACAGAGGCGCCTGCCGAGTCGCGTGCACAAGACTTATCTCATCTAGCATATTTCCATAGCTAACCCGCTCTTGGCCAGTCAGAAACCTGTACCACTCGAATACGCCGCCGGTTAAGGACAAAATCGCCGAAACATTCCAATATGGCTCCACCGCATGAGGCAAGTCCCGCAAGCGCCCGTCTCCCGAGGGGCGCTCGGAGCAGTAATTAATACCCTCGCTAGTGCCGGCCCTGTCGCAAACCGTACCCGGCTCTACAGATCCACTCCCAATCAGCGATGCCATGAAATCCGAGCCAACCGCCACAACCGGAAGCCCTGAGGCAAGTCCATATCTAGCACTTGCGGCTTCATCGATCCATCCAGCCAAATCCCCCATTTTCACCATTTCCGGAAACAGACTCCGATCCAATCCATAGGATTCAAGCTGCTCATCATCCCAAATATAGGGACGGAAAGAGCTATTGGGGAGTGTCATTGTTTTACTTCCAGTCAGTCTGAACTGCAGCCATTCGGGACAGGAAAACAAAATACGAGTTTTCTCCCATTTAACTCTGTCGTTTTCCATAATCCATTTGGCTTTGGGAAGATAGAAAGATCTCTCACCCTCTTTGCGTATCGATTTCTGGCGAAACCACAAATCAACCTCGCCCAATGGCTCACCCTGGCCATCACAAGCAAGCAAGGTTGGTCCGTTCCCGCTCAAAGCCAGTGCGGAAAGCGGCCGACTCGGCAATAACTTCAGCGCCCTGCCAAAAGCGTATTCCCATTCCTGCGCATAAAAAGATAGCTTCTCCCCTATTCGAGGCATCGTTCTATATGGCAAGGCCACCTTGGCGATCAAATCCCCATCCATACTTAGTAAACCCGCTTTCAAAAAGCTGGTGCCAAGATCGGCCGCCAAAATCATCAGTCCAATCCCGAGAATAAATCCGGTCCCTGTTGCCTTTCTCTCTCGCGCATCATTTTCTGAATAATTCTGCTGTTATCCAGAAGGGGAGATACCGATCGATTGTGATGAACTCTGCCGATAACCTTAGCAAAAAGACCTGACACATCCGCGCTTTGATACCACTGCCTTTCCAAAATAGCCTCCGGCAGATTAACCGCATTCGTACCAATCAAAAGGTCGAAGAAACCCTGATTAAAGGCATCATCGAGATAGGAGGCTGCCTCGCCTGAAAAAAGAGGCAGGGACACTGTACAGATTATCTTTCTTGCACCCATAGCGCGAATCGCCTTCATTGCCTTAATCAAGGTTGCGCCAGTACCCAATATATCATCGGCCATGAAGACCGTTTTACCTTCCACATCTCCAAGCAAATGGACACTCCTGATGTTGGAATTTGATGCATCCGAAGGAATTCTGCAGTAATCGCGCTCCTTGTGAAGCAAAGCTAGCGGTTTGTATAGGATATCGGCAAAGAATTTGTTTCGATCGATGGCTCCCGTATCCGGCGAGACCACCACCAAGTCTTCATTGATTAGATCGATGTGCGAATTTGCTGTTTTCAGTATTTGGTAGGAAGCATGTAAATTTTCCAATACCAGAGTTGCAAATGCGTGTTCAATCTCTCTTGAGTGAATATCCAATGTAATTATTCTGGCAACGCCGAGATTTTCGAAAATCCGACCGATCATGGAAGCGCTAAGACCCTCACGACTCCTCTTCTTATGCTGCCGGCTGTAGGGATAGCAGGGGAGTACCAATGAAATACGTCTGGCACCGGCCTGGTGGGCCGCATCGATAGCTATCATCAAGGCTATAAGATGGTCGTTAACCGATTGGGAGAGCCACTTGCCGCCTATCTTGACGGGAATCCCATTAGCGACATCCTGAACAAGATATACGTCCAAGCCTCGAACCGAGCGTTGAATCTCAGCCTTTATTTCGCCGTTGGCAAAGCGAACGAACTCGCATGGAATCTTGTATGCTGGACTACGCTTAGAATCGACTGGCCCAATCGCCTTTGTCCTGTGGCTAAGCAAGTCGTCGGTAAAATTCAGTTGGCGCTGCACTTCTTCCGGCCTCATGTTGTACAGACGCGAAATGGATTTCACCTTCTTGTCGGAACTACGCTGATAGATTCCGCTTAAACACGAAACTATCTGATTCGCAAAGCTCTCTCCGCCGGGGCAGGCAATCAATCCCAAAGAAGTGGTATTGGCAAAACTCATCGGGTATGCTTGCTCCGTTCTTGCTCCGTTCAAAAATCTGGGCAGATCGAATATACACTTGAGTAAGTTCTGAGGTCAATACGGGCAGATAATCAAAAACCCAGGTTCTCTTCTTTATTCCCCCGCCTAAAAAGATGGACCGGCCTTCTAATAAGCCCGATGAGCTTGGCACGCGGCAATCGCGCCTGCTTCTTTTTCATCTGGATGTTAAAGGCGGGAGATAAGGAGCCTCTCTTCATCATGGTTATGAGAGCCTGGAGCGCCTGGGGCACAATTCCCTAGAATTCTCAAATAGACATCAGCGAATATGGCTTTCTTGCCACGGACATAACATGTATAAGATAGAACGCCAAGCAGATTGTTGACAAACTTTCTTCGGCTCAGTATTCTTGCCCGCGCGCTTTCTTATTTTGAGAAAGAGTAAAGCCATTAGTTCTCCCTGCTGACATGGGAGATTAGCCACTTGGCTGAGCCGGCCTGTGGAAACGTTGTAAAAACCCCAGCATAAGCAGCAATATGAGTCTGAACGGAATATAATGGTGGTGGCTTTTATCCTATGCTGCCGCGCCGCTCATAAAAAAGGAGTAAGTTCATGTGCAAGAAATCAACTGCTTTGGCACTGCTTATAGCCGCGATCGTCCTGTCAACTGCCTCATGTCAGAAAAAGAGAATTGAGGCAAGCATCGCGATATTCGTGCCTGGAGTTCTAGAGGGCAGTCCCTCGTATGAGGCAATGGACCTAGGTGTAAGAAAGGCAGCAGAGGACAAGTTCCAGGTTCGGACTATTGAAGGTGGCTTCGATCAGGCATCTTGGTACGATTCTATTTTAAGCCTAGCTTCCGAGGAGAATTTTAGCCTCATTGTTACCTCTAATCCGGCGATGAGCGAAATCTGTTCCTCGGTAGCTCAATTGTTTCCTAATCAGGATTTTTTGGTTCTGGATGGATCGGGACTGGGAGGAGAAAGAATTTCGGATATTGTATATCGACACCGTGAGCAGGCCTTTGTAATAGGTTACTTCGCGGGACTTGTAACTATGTCCGATGAGCTTAAACGTTCAAATCCGAACTTGAAGGTTGGAATGATTGTGGGACAGGAATATCCCCAGATGATGCGAGAGATTTTGCCGGGATATGAGGCGGGCTTGCAAACTGCCAACCCCGATATCAAGCTCGAATTCAGGGTTATTGGGAATTGGTATGACGCGGAGCAGGCCCGGGAGTTGGCAGAGGGACTGTATGATGGGGGCGTGGATGTTATACTGACCATAGCCGGGGGAGCAAACCAGGGAGTTATTTCCGCCGCGAAGGATAAGAGAGGCTATGTGCTTTGGTTTGATTCGGAAGGCAGTTCATTGGCTCCAGGAGTTGTGCTTGCAAGTTCGGTGCTTCGTCAAGAAAACCTGGCTGAAAAGCTGGTTCGCAACTGGATCGATGGGGAATTGCCGCCCGGCACCAAAATGAACGTGGGATTCTCGGAGGGTTATATAGATTTCCCCACTGAAAACAAGCATTTCCGCAAATTCGTCCCAGAGTCAATCCAAGACGAGATGAGACGATTGGTTTATCAATTCAAGAACGGAGAAATCGATCTAAGTGCATTGGATGAATGAGTTATCACTATGGAGAAGCAAGTCTATACCGCAATCGTTCATTGACAAATTTCGCATGCTAAATGGCTGAAGCTTCCGCGATTCTGAAGAGAGCAAATTTCACCTGGAAATCCAGTGGCGTACAAGCGGCCCGTAACCTATGGCTCAAACTGGACGGGGGACGAATTCACGCGGTAGTGGGCGAGAATGGAGCAGGAAAAACCACTTTGGGCCATATATTAGCGGGAGTTTTGCGACCGGATTCCGGTGTTCTGCAGATTGGCGAGAGACATTATAACTTAAGCAAACATAAAAGCGGCCTATTTCGAGAACTCGGACTGCTTCGACAACACTGCATCTGGCCATCTAGCTTTCGCATCCGTGAAGCGGCGTTTCTTGGAAGAAAACCGATCGGTCAAAGAACCCAAAGCAGAGAAATCGCCCAGACTGCCGAACGCTGGGGCCTTGGCGATATAAATCCTGAAGAGAGAGTTGGGGAAATGGATGCTGTCAGTCTTCAACGCGCGCAGATGGTGGTTGCATTGATGATGGAGGCTAAGTTCTTAGTACTTGATGAACCCTCCTCAGTATGGGGGAGGGAGCGCGAGAACGAATTTTTCGATCTACTTAACCTGCTACGCATGGAGGGCAGGGCTATTTTGCTGATAACTCATAGAATCGATGATGTTTTCAGAATTGCTGATGTGGTTACGGTGTTGAAGGAGGGGAGGATAGTCGGCATTTGGGATATTGGGGAAATAAACAAGGAAGCATTGACATCGGCAATGTTCGAGGAAAATAGGCTAACTCAGTCGGTTTCAACAACTAGCTCCAAGTTTCGGGGGAAATCCAAATCAGAGAATGACAAATTTCGCGCGCTGAAAAGCCCTGTAAAGCCTGTACTTGAAGCCCAAAACCTCAGCTTCAAGGGACCCCGGCAACGACAACTCAAATCGCTAAGCTTCAGAATCTTCCCGGGCGAGATTTTGGCCATCGTCGGGCTGCGGGAAGAAGGACTCTCGTGTCTGGAAGATATGCTTACAGGAAACATTGAATCAAGTTCTGGTGAACTGATAGTAGAAGCTAAACCATGTAGAGGAGCCCTGGAACTACGCCGCAGGGGCCTGCGCTATGTTCCTTCTAATAAACTGGAGAGGGGATCGAGCCTTGATTCCACCTTGGCGGAGAATGTAATGGTTTTAAAATCCGCGGAGCTTTCCAAATATGGTTGGCTGAGCCCCGCCCGATTGAACGAGTTCGCCGAGATTCGAGAGTCTGGATTGGGCGTCCTTGGCAAAGTGAATAGGAAACTCGGCGAACTTTCAGGCGGCAATATTCAACGAGCAATACTGGAACGGGAAATTTTCACGGATTCAAAACTCTATGTGCTTGCCGATCCGGTGTGGGGACTTGATGAATCTGGCAGGAGAAAAGTCCATGAACAGATGGAGAGGATTCGTAATAGGGGAGCGGCTATATTATTACTCGCCTCGAATATGGACGAGGCCTTGGGTATTTCGAATCGAATCGGTGTCATCTATGGGGGACGGCTGGGCGAAATCCGAAACGTAGAAGATTGGAATAGGAACGAATTGCAAAGAAAAATCGCCGGGGTGCGAATATGAGTGGAATCCTTAAACCGGTTCTTGCGATTCTGGTAGTGCTAACAATCCTGATGTTGGCCCTATCAGGAGCCAGCGGAGGCTTTGTCTCGGGGCTTACCGATATGCTCTCGGGGCCATTTATAAACGCTCTCGCCTTTGGGAATTTTCTGGAAAAAACGGCAAAACTCACACTGGCGGGTTTAGCCGCATCCTTAGCCTTCAGCGCGGGTTGCTTCAACTTGGGAGGTGAGGGGCAGGTGCTTGCCGGGGGATTGGCGGCCGCGGCCGTGGCATTTTATTTCCCGGGCCTGCCCCGGGGGCTGGCTCTTACATTGGCAGTAGCGGCGGGAATCTGTGCGGGGGGAATAATCGGAACAACCTCTGGCTTGCTCAAGGCCAAATGGCGGGTGGATGAGCTAATCAGCACCTTTCTGATTTCCGCAGCCTCTTTGAATATCGGCCATGCATTGCTACTAGAACCGCTAAGAGATCCAAATAGCTATCTAATCGCCGCGCCCCCTCTTCCATCGGCCTATAAGCTGCTTCTTTGGTGGCCGCCATCCCGCCTGAGCGTGGTTCTAGCATGGGCAGTATTGCTTACTATAGCAACTCATATATTTCTGGAATTCACCATCTGGGGTTATAGATGGCGCCTGCGAAAGGCCAATCCCGCATTTGCCTACTATGTTGGCATAAATGCCAACTCCATTGCCACTATATCCCTGGCCGCCTCGGGCGCTATCTATGGCCTTGTGGGTTCTGCCGCTCTGATGGACAGCGGTCAAGCCGTTCAGGGATTCACCAGCAATCTGGGCTGGGATGGCCTTGCGATTGCATTGGTGGCTGGAACCAGGCCAAAGTGGGTGCCGGTTTTTGCCATCATCTATAGCTGGATTGTACTAGGCGCCCAAAATGCCACCCTAAGTTCAGGATTTTCCTTTGCTCTAAGCGGGCTAGTTCAAGCTACCATCTTTTTCCTGATGACAGCCAAGAGGCTTGAAGGGAGGAATTTTGCTTGAGTCTGTGGCCGCGGTTGCAGTTCCGTTTATTCTGGCCGGCCTGGGCGGCCTCCTATCGGAGCAGGCAGGGGTTCTAAACATATCCCTGGAGGGCTGCATTACCTCGGGGGCCTTTACTACGGCATTGCTAATAAACCTGGGTGTTCCCGAGCCTCTGGCCGTTTGCGGGGCGCTGGTTTTTGGCGCTCTATTTGGTTTACTGCTCTCTGGCATCCATATAGGCTTGAAGGCAAATCTGTTCATCGCGGGAATGGGGATGAACATCCTAATCCCTTCCCTAAGCGGCCTGATTTCAAATGGTATTTGGGGCCACAAGGGAACCCTGCGAATAGTTGGGGATTACAATTTATCACCCATCTCATGGCTGATGATACCACTGAGCTTGATTCTTGCCTTTATCATCCGAAGAAGCGACTTAGGCATCAGGTTCAGAGCCGCGGGATTAGCTCCCGTTTTTCTAAGTGAAAGGGGCATTTCACCCAAGAGGGTTAGAACCTCGGCCTTGGTGATTTCATCTGCAATGGCCTCGCTTGCAGGTGTTTTTCTGGCTATGCGAGTAGAGGCCTATGTTCCAGGTATGAGTTCAGGACGCGGATGGATAGCGCTAGTTCTGATTTGGCTTGGATTTCGCCATCCCTTGGGAATTCTAATTTCATCTTATTTCTTCTCTTCTATTATGATTATTTCCAACATGGCCCAGGGGAGCAGCTTTCTTTCCCCCGCCATGCTGAAAACCCTCCCCTATATTGCGGCCCTAATAGCTTTTGTAATAGCCAGCGCCAGAAGCTCTGCGGCTAGATTCTCTCGCTAGAAGAAAGCAGAGTTTTATTACTCAAGATTGGCTTTAAGAGGCAAATACGATAGAAAGGCGTTTTTTAAGCTCATCTCGAACCTGGCGAAAGGCATTGAGTCTTGTTTCCTGATTCCCATCTACAGATGCAGGATCGGATAGGCCCCAATGCAGTCGATATGCCTTCCCCAAGAATAGCGGACACTCCTCTTCACCGCAGAGCGTAATTATGGTATCGACAGTGGCAGGATCGATCTGAGAGACATTCTTTGAGCTATGCTCCAAGGCGTTGATTCCCAGCTCAGACAAAACCGTAATCGCTTCCGGCCGAACACCTCTTGGCTTAGAACCGGCGGATTGAACCTTTACACCAACAGGCGCGAGTTGCCGTGCGATACCCTCGCCGATTTGACTGCGAGCGGAATTGGCGGCACAAAGAAAAAGAAATCCCTTGGGTCGAAGCGCTCGTAGTATAACCGCTTCGATAAGCCACTTCGGCGGTGATTCTTCATCCCCATAGAGGCAATAAGAAAGCGTCTCACGTTCAGGATCGTATTTCAAATCCACGCCATCAATGTGAATCGAAGACGATCCGTAGAAGTTATGCTTTTTAGCTGCATCCTCTGGCTTTATCTTCATTCTATCTATAGTGGTGCCCGGAATCAGTTCCGATACAACTTCTTCCAATCTGCTGTATGCGGCTTCAATATTGAGACATCCCTCAAAAAATAGGAATTGTATATTCATAATCAACCTTCGGTTTGAACTGTGGCATCAGAGCCGAACCAACCCGTGGTTTTCAGGCAAATACGGACCAGCATCAGCATGACTGGCACCTCGATTAGTACACCAACCACGGTTGCTAAAGATGCCCCGGAAGAAATACCAAAGAGCATAGTCGCCGTCGCGATAGCCACTTCAAAATGATTCGATGCGCCTATCATCGCCGATGGCGCAGCATCCTCGTACTTAAATTTCAGCAATTTGGCCAGCCCGTAACCCAGTGCAAAAATGAGAACTGTCTGAATAAACAGCGGCACGGCTATCCAGACGATGGTGAGCGGATTGTCCAAAATAACATCACCCTTGAACGAGAACAAAAAAACCAACGTAACAAGAAGAGCGGTAATGGTAATTGGGCTCAGGATGTGTAAGAATTTTTCTCTAAACCATTCTTCGCCTTTGATTCCGATTATCAACTTTCGTGAAAAGTAACCGGCAATCAGCGGAAGTGCTACATAAACACCAATAGAGAGCAGTAAGGCCTGCCACGGAACCGGCAACCTCCCTACCCCGAGAAGGAAACCACCAAGCGGACCATATAGAAACAGCATGGCCAAGGAGTTGATAGCCACCATTACCAAAGTGTGTCCGTCGTTGCCTCGAGCGAGAAATCCCCAAACCAGAACCATCGCGGTGCAGGGAGCAATTCCCAAAAGTATGCAACCGGCCAAGTAGGAACGCCACAAGGGGACTTGAAGCATCTTTACGCCGTTTTGCAGAACAACTCTTCCCACGCCATAGCTCTCTCCAATCTTGGGGTCGATTCCAAAAGGCATCTTTACCAGATCCACAGCGTCGACACCGATGAATTCCAGAAACAACGTCCCCAAAAAGAAAACTGAAATGGCGTACATGGTAAAGGGTTTGATAGCCCAGTTGATGAAAAAGGTTAGACTTAAGGGCCTCAAGTTCTTTCCTGCCCTAAGTACCTCGGTGAAATCGATTTTCACCATAATGGGATACATCATGAAGAACAAGCAGATAGCGATGGGAATGGAGATTACCGGGGCGGCATTGACGTTGATTGAAAACCCATCGAGATATTGAGCCACCGAGGGAGCCAGTTTGCCCAAACCGATGCCAATCAATACGCACAAGATGACCCAAACGCTCAGATAGCGCTCGAAGAATCCGAGCCCTTTAGGCTCTTTGGTAATACACGCTTTAGTGGCTGCCATCAGATTTCTTCTTTAATCTATTTGAAATGAGCGGCTTCGAATGAAGCTAGGCCATCTAGCCTTCTTCTCGGCTATTCACTTAAAACGAGATTCAATCTCGTCGGTGAGAAGCGATAAAACCAACTCGTTTATCTCCTGTGAAACCCACCCTGGTTCATCACCAAGATTTGGATGCAATCATGTAGTAGTGTCCTCGCACCGCTCACCCAGAAGCCCCGCATCTTTTGAGATAGCAAAGATGATGTGATGCTTCGGATCGCGATATTTGGAGAGCCGCCATGGCATCACAAACACACATCTTGTCCGAGTAGAAGCGTCATGATGGTTAGGGATTTTCATCTGCCAGAGCTTCGAATATATCCGCGTACACTTAAAGGTTCCTCATCATTTTCCCCATAATCTTATTCTCGTAAAGGCGATTATATGCAAAGAGTTGGTTTTCTTGTACTAAATCTTTAGAATTACCGCTACTGCGACGTGGCGGATCTTGGAACTGAAAATCTCTAATATGGACAAAACGAGCCAATACGCTAACTAACCACTTGAAAATTCCAGATAGTTCGATTATCCATCCACAATTTTCTGATTTAATTGCTTATCGAGCCCTCCACACTTCGAATCAAACTTCGCAAGTCCTTCTTAGAATTTTCATAAGGGCAACTACGATATCTCCGTTCTCCGCCACGGGCTGTTGGCGAACCGCCACAAGGTTGCACTCCCGGATACCGGTTCTCACCATGCCATCGCCTTTCACTTAAAGGGCGAAACATCGGCCTAATCCAGCAATCCTGTTTTCGATACCTTGCAGATGATATTTCCCCCCGGCCAAGATCGGTTGATCGGCCGCCACCTAGCCAAAAATGGGGACGCCACCAGATAGGAGACATCATCTTCCAGCTCGCGCTCTATGGCGATGCCGCGGGCCTTCTTCGGCTCGCGCTTCAAATAGCACTTACGTACAAGTTGGTTGACCTGACAGATTGACGGCATCTATATGAAACCCTGGAGAATCTTCCTGAAAAAATTATGGGGTGGTTATTACTAGTTCTTATTGTCCGTCCAGCATATCTCCTAAAGCTCCGAGAATGGAACCTTCCCCTCTCCTCTTTCCTCCTGCCGCCGGCGCATGTCTGATTATCCGATCTGCCATCCTGGAAAAGGGGAGGCTCTGCAGATATACGGTTCCCGTCCCTTTGAGAGTCGCCAGGAAAAGGCCTTCCCCGCCGAAGAGCATCGACTTCAGATTGCCGGCCCGCTCGATGGAATAATCGATATCCGTCGTAAAGGCGGCCAGGCATCCCGTATCGACGCGGATCGTCTCACTATTCAGTTCCTTCTTTACAACCGTCCCGCCGACATGGACAAAGGCCAAACCGTCGCCCTTCAGTCTCTGCAGTATAAATCCCTCTCCGCCGAAAAATCCGGTCCCGATCCTTTTTGTTAAAGCTATATCCACTTTGGTTCCGTAGGCCGCGCAGAGAAAGGCGTCCTTCTGGCAATAGAGTTCCCCACCGATCAAGCTCATATCCACCGGAATGATTTTCCCCGGGTAGGGCGCGGCAAAGGCCACTCTTTTTTTTCCGGTTCCCGAATTGGTAAAATGCGTAATGAAAATCGATTCACCCGTCAGCACCCGTTTCCCGGCACCAAGTAGTTTGCCCATGATTCCCTGATTAGCCTCCGAACCGTCACCCATCCTCGCCTCAAACGTAATGCCATCCTCCATGTAGTTCATGGCTCCGGCTTCGGCGATGACGACTTCCCGTGAATCCAGTTCAACCTCCACTATCTGCATATCGTCGCCGATCAGTTCGTAATCTATTTCATGACATATCATTTTTTTACCTCCGAGAGTTATTGAATTCAGTATGTTCAAATTCTAATACAGCTCACATCCGGAAAATTAGAATCAGAAAACTATTTTTTCTTTTTTGTTCCTCACATTCTGCAGTTGATTTCCGGTTATTCTGATCAGTTCCTCAATTTGTTAATTATATAGTCTTTAAATACATTGACAATCCTCATTATGAAAGATGACATCTATGGAGTACAAACAGAAACAACTGCAGCATTTGGGAATTATCGCGTTATCTGCAATAAAGCTGATAGATAGATAATCGGGAAAGAGAAGAGAAAAGTCTCTGTTGGACAGGCTGTTCAGGTGATGATTCTTCATGCTCTTGGTTTTAGTGGGCGGGCTCTCTACTTCACGCCTGATTTTTTTCGAAACAGACCTGTTGATCTTCTGATTGGTGATGGGATAAAACCAGATAATCTACACGATGACTGCCTTGGAACAGCCCTCGATGCTCTCCTCTACCACGCGAAGCCAATCACCTCGTCTCTGACGGCGGCCTCGCTGCAAGCGTTTTAATCCCCGGCGGCCGGACTCCTAATGAAAACCACTTCAGAACGATTTGGCCCAAAAAAGAGGCTTCAATGTCGAGCAACACCTCGCCTTAACCGGATTTTGCCATGTAGATATGATGGTGAAAGTCTTTTTAATGGAAAAGGCGGATTTTTTGAAAATACCTTCATCAGGAACTACGATTAACTTAGCGCCAGTTACTCCGAAGGCTACCTATCATTCTGGTTCCCCTGATCAAAAAATGTACTTCAACATCAATCGCGAAAAGCAGGATAGTCCCCCCGAAGAAGAACTCCCACCAACTACTCTCAAAAAAGCCCCAAGAGCGTTCGATCTTCAACGTGGTGTTAACGAAGAAGCGCAGAACACACAAGGACTTGCAGGCCGCTCCCAAGAGCGGCGAAGACCGAATGGATTCCCCATCAAGGGTCGCATGTAGCGGTTAACGACAAACCGAAGGCAATCGCCGCTTGCCCTATATTCCGAACTGGGCCTTGATGCCAGTGAAGAAGGTGGCATCGTCGACAGCGTCTCGGCGGGAGAGGCGTTTCACCGCGTCGGGGGTGGCTCTGTAGCGGAGCTGATCCGTGCCATCTGTCACGGCTTGGTAGATTACCTCGGCCACCACGAAGGGCCCTGAAAATTTTTCCACCTGCAAGGTTCTCATCGTGGCCATGAGCTTACCGACCATCTCCTGGTACTCAAAGAGGTTCTCGTCGTTGTGAAAGTCGAGAGAGCGCCCACCAAAGTCGGTCTTGACGCCACTAGGCTCGACGACCTTAACCTTCACGCCGATGGAGTTCATCTCGTAGTGGAGCGCTTCGGAAAAGCCCTCCACGGCGAACTTGGTCCCGTGGTAGAGCGAGCCCATGGGAAAGGCTATTTGCCCGCCGATCGAGGAGATGTTCACGATGGTGCCCGAATTCCGAGCCCGGAAGTGGGGCAGCACGGCCTTGGTAGTGGCGATTAGCCCGATCACGTTGGTGTTGAACTGCCGCTCGATCTTCTCCATGGGGAAGGCCTCAAGCGGACCGTACGCGCGGTACCCGGCGTTATTGAGTAGCACGTCGATTTGCCCGAAGCTCTTTAGCCCCTCTTCGACCGCGCTCTGGATCGAATCTGCATCTGTTACATCAAGACGCGTGACTAGTACGTTATCCAGCTTGGTTAGTTCCTGCTCCTTCTTCGGCACGCGCATGGTGGCAACCACGTTCCATCCCTTCTCTTGAAAGAACCTGGCCGTGGCCTTCCCGATACCGCTTGAGGCGCCCGTGATTAAAATCGTCTGACTCATGATTGAACCTCCTTGTTCGAAGCATACGGTCCATCGCAAAGAAGTGCACCATCCAGGCGTGCCAAAAAACTATCCATATACGCCTGATTATGGGTAGGCTCATTGCAGTTGGCTTCTCATCGATGCGGACATCCCGGCCAACAGCACGGTCGGCGTTTGCCTTCCAGAAGCTCGGCGCAGACTCGCTCGATGTGCTTCTGTCTTATTTCCGGCTTCTTGACGGAGATAACCCAGCAGATCCATTCGTTGCGAGCGAGAGAAGTGAGGTCGTTCCAGGCTTCTCGGATTTCGGATGCAGCGTTGAGCGCCTTGCGCAGGTCTGCGGGTACCTTGTGGACGACTCCTGTAGCAATTGTTGATCCCATCGCCCCCCTCATTCGCCACGGTACGCCGCCTCGAGTACGGCGATGTCTATCTTTCTCATCTGCAGCATCGTCTGGATGGCGCGGGTAAAGGCGAAGTACTGCTCTGTGGAAACCCGAACGGTTGCTCGATTCAGTAGATCTTCGGGTAGCCCGGCGCGTTACAGAACATCTTGGTGCCGCACGTCCACCAAAGCGAGTAGACCCTTAAAACCAGGATCCAGAGCATAGCCATAGTTTGCCGACATGGAAGTCTTCTTGTTCGGTCCCAACTTAGATTTTATCGCGAGGGATTGCAATAGCAGAATATGCCAACTCGCTATCCAGACAGGGCGGAACGTCCCCCCGTGAAATACGGAAAATTTCGCGCGCTGACTGATGAGGGATACAGACGCTCGCCTTCTACGACAAGCCACCGATGGCGACCGCGCGAAAGTCTCCGAAATTAACAGGCTCCCTTCAATGCTAAATAAGCGCCCGTGCTCTTTCCTCATTCTTCGATCATAAGAGCGCTTCAGAGCAAAAACGGTGGATTACCGGCTTCTAGTTGCGATCTACGCTGTGGCTACCTTAGAGAGCTGCAAACAGCAACCGCGGCTCATCAGTATTTGAGATAACGGGTCGAGAAAGATAGGAGTCCTGGCCATCTCCGATCGGGACTCCGTTAAACGACGCAATTCTACCGGTGGCAGGGCCATGAGAATGAGCTCTCCGAATGCATCGGTCTACTAACCGCCAGGGAAGCGTCGCTGAGCCCGAGGTCTGGTTCCGCATCGTACATGTGGCCCTGGACGCCCGCAACGGCGGCCACGTAGCCGCCTACCGCGAACAGACGGTCGAGATCGCCCTGGGGCCCAAGGGGGCCTTCGAAAACGAAGGCGTGGGCACCCTGACGCGCCGGGTGGCCGCCGACCGGGTCGTGAGCGCCGTCCCGCCGCCGCGGGGCAAGCCGAAGCCGCCCAAGGAGCCCACGACGCCCCGGGTCGTCGAACTCCTCCGCAAGGCCATCGAGTGGCAGACCCTCCTCGAATCCGGTGACGCCGCCAGCCAGGCCGAGGTCGCCCACCGCGAGGGGATCACCCGGACCCGGGTCACCTAGGTCATGGACATGCTGCGCCTCGCGCCCGAGATCCAGGAACACGTCCTGTCCCTCCCCAACATAGTCCGCCGGCCAGCGATCACCGAGCGGGCGCTGCGGCCCATCGCCCAGACCGCAGATTATCGACAGCAGGTTTCCCTCTTCGAGAGGCTCGCTTCGCAGGATTAGCGCGGTCCTCCGGCGAGCCCAAGAAGCCCTCGGGATAGTAGCGTCAGGACCTTCGAGCCAGTCCGCAAGGGTATCGAGGCGAACGAGTGGGCGAGCGCCACGGGTATCAGCGCATCCTCGTACAGGCTCGTCCCAAGACGATCCAATAGGGCCAGAGTGCTTGCCAGAATCGGGTAGTGCTGGGGATCGTCAGGCGGCGTGGCCGGTGGCGTCCGTTTCGGGATCGTGATCGTTAGCATCTGGCCCTGGCTGGTCTTGTAGAAGAACTTCTGACCGTAGTAGGTGGCTCGTCCAAATGCGGTATTGGGCGAGGCGCGAAACGTCAGGATGTGCCGGTAGATGTAATCGTCCGGCAGGCGCATGAGCCGTCCTCGGGGAATGTGATCCGCGATGGCCGCCGCGTGATCTGCGAACTGCCCCTCCTTCTCTATGCCGACGACGATTGGATACCCAAGGTTCTTCGCGGCGAGGGAAGCCTCAAGCGCATTCAGAAAACCTAGAATTGGTGTGTGCAGCCACGCTTGGGGCCCGAACAGAGCCAGCGGGCCATCGAGCACGAAGCCTACCGACCCCAACACCCTCGGCTGTCGCTGACCCAGGAAGTGGAGATACGCGACCAGCGTGACGTGCTCCAGCACGGTCATGAGTCGATCGAGGGACGTTGCGTTGCCATGCTCCTCGGAGACCTCTTCATGGAGCCGGAGGGCGTCCGTCGGGAACACGGGGCCCTTGCACGACGCGCATTGCGTTCCCTGCCGCGGAACGACGAGGTCCCTCGCCGTGCAATCCTCCGCAGCTGAACAGCGCGCGAGGACAACACTTCCCGCTGCATTCTTGTCACTAAAGCCGACCAACAACATGAAAACGTCAAGCAGCGGGATCTCCTCCACGGTGTAATCGCGGAAGATCTCGTAGACTTCCGCTCTCCACGAGTCTCTCACGGTCGGCATGTCCTGTCGGCATACGTTCGACCCGGGCAAGACCATGGAGTGAAGTGCTTCCTGTGTCGCAGACCGAATCACGGTAGGGTCCACCAGATGAGCTCGTTCCTGACCAAGCAACTCGTCCAGATGAACGAGAACACCTGCAACCTGGACGTAGCCGATTCTCGTGCTCGGGTATTCCTCCCTGGCTGCCACTTCTTGCGGCGAGCCGTCAAAGGACATCACCCACCTCGGCGCAGACGTCACCGCACCAAGAGACGCAGGGTCGACCAGTAACCCAGGCTCGACCTCCGCAGGAACATCGCGCGTGAAGATACGGAAGCTCCGTAGGCGCTCCTGCACCAGTTCGTTTTGCACGATGGGCACGTGCCCCGTGCTTCTCGCCCGCTCCAGCCTTCCCGATCTATCTTTGTAGGGCATAAAGCACCGCGTCCTATGTGGCTCGTTGCGCCGCCGCTAGCGCAGCCTGCCGGGCGGCATCAATCCTTGACCGATCGAACAGGTCGATCTGGACCGGTATGATGTAGCGTCCACTCCGCGTCTTCAGGCGAGCGAATCCAACGTCCTCCGCACGCAGCGTGAGCTCGGCTAAATCCTGGAAGTCATAGTACTTCGAGAGTTCCTTCACCTCCGCGTGATTGTTCAGGTGCGTCACGATCCAGTTCGACGTGTTTGAGAGGATTAGCGGATCGACGCTGCTGACTTCCTGAGTGGCGTAGATCAGGCCAATCTTGAATTTGGCCGCCTCCTTGGCCAGTCGCACGTAAGGGTCGGCCTCCTCCTTCAGCTTCATTCGCTCCCGATTGAAGAGTCGGTGCGCCTCCTCTATGAAGATCTGGATCTGGTCGGCTTCCAAGCCTTGTGCGAAACGTCTCGCCGCATCTTGAACGATATGGTTGATAATCCGCTCGGAGCAGAACTGCAGGATCGTCTCGGAGCCGAGGGAGAGGTCTATGATGACGATCTTTCCTAGCTTCAGTTCCTGCAGCACCTGCTCCGCATAATCGGCGGTTGAGATGGGAGAATGGTAGACCCGCAGCGGCTCGAGGAGGCGGTAGCCGGAACCCATGGAGCCTCGGTACACAGCGAGGATCGCCTCGAGACCAGGATCGATCCAGTCCCCAAGGTTTACGCCGGCATCCCTCGCAGCAAGCAGGGAATCCCAGAACGCAGCGAGGTCGGCCGTCGTGAGACGGAGGGACCCCCGCTGGTTTGTTTGGAACTGCTGGGCTCTCCGGTTTCCGAGATGACGATTGATCGCCTCCAATACCTCCCGATTCACCATGATGTTGGCCGCCAGGTTTGCAGGAGCCTGAAATCCCGCCTTCATGAGCGTGGCGTACAGCACTGCTCGACGACGTCTGGCTCTGTAGAAGGCGGACCGGTCATCGGCTTCATTGGCGGGGCCGACAACGTCGGCCGCAAGGAAGCTCTGGATGTAGTTGGCGGCCCGCTCCTGGAGGTACAGGGTGATGATCCTCCAGGTGACCTCAATCGTGTCATCGGAGTAGAAGTTGGAGGTAAGCGGCCTGATGGCCGGCTGCGAGCCGTCGGCACCGTACCGGAAGATCGTGACGAACTTTTTCCCTATCTGCGCCAGCGCCGTTTGGTCCTGAACGTTGACGTTTGCGTATTCCCCCGTCGGGTCGAAGAGAAGCTGGCCTATCCGTTGCCCCGTAGCGGCGGCGTACTCGCAGACGGCCGTCGCGATGGTCTTCATCGTATTCGACTTTCCCAGCCGCGTCATGCGAAGACGGCTGTCTTCAACGCGATGAAGTCCTGCACGTTCACCTTGACGGGGACCGCGATGTTCTGTGCGCTGCCAGCGCCAAGGCGGCGACGACGATTCGAGGAGCTGTACCGAATCGTCCCCACTGGAACCCTTCGAGGGGGATTGCCCCCAGCCTGCCTGGCTGCCTCCTCTTGTTCGGTGACCTCGGGATAGCTCGCTATCAGCGCCAAGCTGCCGCCGAACGGTTTGTAGACTTTGTAACGGCTGGAGGAATAGAAGGTCTCGACGTCGCTCCCGAAGGAGAGCAGTGGGAAGCCGTTGAGATCGGCGTCGTAGAACGTTCCCAGGACCTTCGCCCTTATGCCCGAGAACTGGATTTCGTTCCGCGTCAGGAAATCAAGGATTGCCGGCGACGCTGCGGCCCCGGATGTGTCTCTGGCGACGACTATCTCGCGCATCGCTTGCTCGCGGACCTGCACCAGCTCCGCTTCCGCCGGGAGGGCAGCGGGCCCGATGACCCGGAGCAGGATGATTTCCTCGTCCTCGACGTCGGGCGCCTGCCCTGGGACCATGGCTGTCGCCAGAAGGAAGCAGTGCTGCGGGACGCCGCCCGCTTGCTTCTTCCAGAGATCATTCGTCAGCACGAGGCACTCGTCGTAGCCCATCGTGTAGATGCCGCCCACAATCGTCGCGTGGGACAGGAGGCGCTGGATCACAAGGTCCTGCGCCACGATACGACCGCCGAGCGATGAGTTCTGCGCCATGTTCATCCTCGCCCGTTTCCTCGAACCGTTCCAGATCCATTCTTGCTGCTCCGCCACTCCTCGCTCGAACGCCAAATCCGAGTAGCTCGAGGTAGACGTGCAAGATTGGTGACGATGAGCTCCTGGGCTTCGACCAAGGTCCCATTGCCTGACGCGGTGTAGAGCAAGTCCACTCGCTTCGGTCCCTGCCCATTGTGGGAATAGAGCTCCTGGATCGAGGGCGCGGGATCGTAGCTCAGCAGCCACGGTTGCCGCAGTCGCACCAGCCGATTATGCAACGTCTCGTGGTCGCCATTCTCGAAGTAGTATCTGTAGAGACGCGCGGCCTTCTCGTAGAAGGGTGGATCAAGGTAATAGAAGACCTCTTCATCTTCGTGACGCCACGACTCGACCTTCTTGATCGTATCCCGCCAGTCTCCGTGGTTCACGAGGAGGACCCGTTCCCGGAGGGCCGCGATCTGTCGAATCCTCTTGGCGAGCGTGCTTACGTTAAAGCGACAGTCGATCTTGTACTCCGACTCCTGCGCGTACCCGCCAATCGGCCCGGCCGTCTTGGCCAGGATGCCCGAGAAGCTGGTCCTGTTCAAAAAGATACAGGCAAGCGCACGATCCCGATTCGAGCGGAACGACGTATCCCGAAAGTGCCTCCAGTTGGCGACGGTGACATCTACGGTCTCGATCTGTTCTATGAGCCAATCAGTGTCCTCGAAGAGGACCTTCCAGAAGCTCGCCACAAGCGGGTCCCGCTCGCCAAGGACTATCGCCTCGACACACCGTCGTTCAACAGCTGCAAAGAAACGCTTGCCCCTCCTGCGAAGGGTTCGGCGAACACTTGAGGCTTCAGACAATTCAGGCGAATCGCTTCCGACACGTACCCAGCGAGCCGCCGCTTCGCCCCTGGGTAGCGCAGAGGCGATAGGATTGATGCTTTCCGCCGAGCGAGCGGTGTCGTCACGAAGTTGTCTCCTTTGTGGCGCTTCCGGCCTGCCGGTGTGTGCTCTCTCGCCAGATTGCACACGGTGCGGCGGCGCTACTCAAACTGGAATCCATCCTTCAATTCCTTCAGGAGCTTGTTGATTTCCTTGGCGGTTTCCTCCGACGGCTTCTCCTTGCCGTCACCGAGCTCGATCTGGACGCGGAACTTCAGCGGGGTGTTGAACTTCGCCTTCAGCTTGAGGAGGTTCGGGATGATCTCCGCGAGATCCTGGATCTCGGACGGTTCAAGTTCGGCTTGGGTAACAAGGCACTTGGCCGATACTGCCGGGCCGATGCCGACAACGCCTGGGCGGCCAGCGGGCGCGGACGAAACCTTCAACTTGACCGACTGAGCCGCGGGGTACTCGCAGGGCCACTCACCCGACGTGCCGTCCAGCTCCGTGAAGCGCGCATTGATCGATGCCGTGATCACGTCCTTGACCGTCTTCCACGGCATGGTGTGGCCAAACCTCTGCGAGAGCGCGGTGGCGATGGATAGCGCTGTGGCCTGCTCCTTGGACCAAGCGTCGGGCAGGGTCTCCGGCAGGATCTCGGTGGCGGCAATCATGGCCGGGGGCTCGCGAAGTATCGCCTTCGGCGTCAGAACGCCCGCGGGAATCGGCTCCGCAAGGACGCTGGCCGGGCCGCTCGTGAGCCAGAGTGCCCCGGCCTCAACGCCAGCCGTGATCGCCTTGTTGATGACCTCCGCGCCCGCCTTGGGAATGGAAACGGGCTCTGTATATCCGTCACGCGGGACCTGCACGACGGTCTTCCCGTTGAAGTTACTGAGAACGGTCTGCACGGTGACCTCATCGCCCTTCCACAGCTCCGGCAGCGTACGGGGCAGGAGCAGTTGGTGGGGCAGTTCCGCCAGTTCCGCGGCGGCCGGCAAGACTAACTCGAGAGCCGGATCGCTCATGGCGGTCTCATCTGCGCGGGTACGCCACCACGTGCGGAACGACCCGTCGGGCCTCGTCAAACGAAGAACGAAGGAACCTTGCGCGCAACCCTCCGTCAGCGTATCGAGGATGGCCTGGGCCTTGAGCATCTTGGGCAAATGAGTTAGTTGCGCGAATGCCCCGGACAGATCTTTGACGCGACGGTTCGTTTCGCCCTTGCGCCAGAGGTCGTACGGGCCGTCCGGCAGCAGCGCCTCCGCCGTGATCAAGGAGTCTTGAACGCGCGAGCGAGGGTCGTTTTTGATGATGTTGAAGTGCGGTTCATCCGTGACGTTGATCTTGAAGGCCTGAACCTCGTCCTTCTCCGACACCGTTACGACGATGCAGTACGCCTGCTTGACGGCCTCCGGGATACGGCCCTTGGCCTTGTCGATATTGATGGAAAGCATCTGCATCCGTGCGAAGTCGATATTGCCGTCCTTTTCTTGCTCCTTGAGGTCAGTGTGGACCTGCTCCCACGCCAGGTAATCGCGGACGCGCGCGGAAGCGACCTCCATGCCATCCTTGGAAGGCGTCAGCAGAAGCACTGCGTTTCGATACACGCGCGGCTTCTCCGCCCTTGTGGTCTCATCGAGATAGTGCTTGGCTTCGGGACTCGGCTTGCCCGAATCCGACGCCGCGCCCGGTGCCAGTACGGCAAAGTGAAACTGGCTATCGTCCTCGATGTCGCGAGGACGAGCGGGTAGCGTATGCACGCGCACGCCGGCGGCAGAGGCTCCGGTCGTGAGGGACTTTACCTTGCCGACCTCGTCCAGCAGCCGGGCTCGCACGACGTCGTCGGAAACGCGGCCCGCCGCGACCGCGTGCATCTGCGTGAGGTTCGGGCGGTTTCCCAGGCGCCAAGTGCTGGGCAACTGGTTCTCGCCCACGGCGGTGTACCGGTCGTCCAGCCAGAAGCTCGCCTGCGCCCAGCAGACGAGTCCTTTCTCCAGCTCGATCCGGTCGGGACGAGTGGCACCCAACAGAACCAGGAGATCGCGGGACCGGGCGCTTTGGCCGATGGGCTGCGAATGGAGGAACGTACCCACGATGGCCTGCTCGATTTCCCGGAACCGCAGGCCTACAGAATCGCGCTGGATGTCACGGGCGCGACCCAACTCACCCTCGATAATGCCCGTCCATGCCTGCTTCTTGCCTTCGTGCTCCTCGGTGTCGGCCACGGTGACAAGCTCGCGCAGGGTCTCAGATAGACCCTCTCGGCCGGGCGCGTTCAAAAGAACGCCCGGCCCCACCAGCGGTGCCGTATCCCACTTCTCGCCCTCGCGCAACGCCAGGGCGAAAGTGCGCAGGACGCCTCGGGCCTTTTGGAATCGATTCAGTTGCGTCCACTTGGTGTAGAAGACCTCCGTCAGGTCCGGGTGGAACGGATAACTCTTCAGGTAACGTTTCTCGGCATCCGCACCCTGTTTCTGCGTCTGCTCGTCGATGTCGAAGACGCCCTTGAGCGCCGCTTGCACGTGCGACCGGAACGCGTCGTGATCCTTGATGGATTTAGGCGTGAAGAAGCGCCGACGCAGTAGCTCGGCCACGTCCTCCTTCACGACGGGCTCCACCGCCTCCTCGCGCTGCCGCTGGAAGATGTCGTAGAGTTCGCCCTGGAGCTGGCGGCCGAAGGTGTCGCTCTTCGCCGGATCGCTGGCCAGCAGCGACGCCACAACGCAGCATCGATCCACCTTGGTGGCGGCCTGGGTCAGGTACTGGAAGAAGTTGACGAGGTGGTCCTTCGACCGGGCGTCCGCCGCCACCTTTTCGCGGGCGTACATCAACACCTCGTCGATCAGGATCAGGACGCTCAGGCCGTCCTTGGTGGGCAGTTCCAGCAGTTTCGTCAGCAGGTTCTCAGCCGGGGCGCTCTCGCGTTCTTCGGCCTTGTTGTCCGCGTGCAGGACCTTCAACCCCTCGTCGCCTGCGAGCTGGTAGGCCAGCACGCTCCAGGGCTGCTTGAGCGTGCGCACTTTGCCGCTCGACGAGCGCACCTCCATGCCTTTTTCAACGTCCAGCTTGTCGAAGCAAAGCCCGGCCACGCGCGCCTTGGGCGGTGTCTGGCCGATGGCCTCGACGAACTCATTCACGGCGGACAGCTTGGGTAGGCCGGCCGGATCGGTCACGAGGTGCCGCAGAACGATCAGTGTATGAGTTTTGCCGCCGCCGTAGGTCAGTTCGAGCTGGCGGACGGCCTTGTTGTTCTTGCCCGCCACGCGCAGCACCACGTCGCGCACCAACCGGCGCAGGTTGTACGTCGGGAAGGTGAGGGCAAAAAACTTCTCAGGGTCCTCGTAGATCGGCCGCTTGCCGCTCTGCATGAGGACCTCATAGAGGTCGGCGGCGAACATGTGGAGCGGGAGTTCCCCGGACCGCAGGTCCTCCCGCAGCTCCACGACTTCGTGCCAGGACTTCCAAGGTAACTTTGCCATAGCGTGGCTCCTCTCCCGACGACGCAGGTCGGTTAGTCCTCCTCACCGAACGCCAGCGTCGTCTGGCGGTCTTCCGGCGTTGCTCCTTTGCCCTGAACGTGGTTGCTCAGCGACTCCAGCAGGGTCCGCTCGTCGCTGCCCCTGGGCGACAGCTCGATCAGCGACTGCAGAAGCCGCTTGAAGAGTTCCTGGCGCCGCAGGCCGTGTTCGTCCAGGTATTCGTCCACCTTCAGCACGTCCCCCGCCCGCCACAGATGCACCAGCCGGTGGATGCGGTCGATCAGGGGTACGGGCTGCCCGCCGGGGGCCTCGTAGCCCATGCTCTTGTGCTTGCGCTGGGCCCACGTTTTGAGCTTCACCTTGCTGCCGGAGTCCGAGGCGCTGTCCGGGTCGGCCTCGGCGTCCGGGTCTGCGTCTTCATTCTCTTCATCCTCGTCCTGGCTTCCACTGCTGCCGCCGGTGCGGACCAGGATGTCCCACGTGGATTCCAGTTCACTGTCCGAAAGACCGCAGGCCGTGGCGTAGAGGATGCACGCCCCGGAGGGCGCTTCCTCCAAGCCGAAGTCGTGGCGGTGGAGCAGGTAGTAGGCCGTCGACGCGTCCATGCGGTCGGCGGCGGCGAGGTCCGCGCCGTCACCGTCGCCGGTCAGCACCTGCCCGACCACGAAGTCCACGACCATACGGCGGACGTGGGAAAGGAACTCGCCCACCTCCATGGTCTTGCCAGCGTCGTTGGCCTTCTTGACCACGGGGTGCTTGCTATAGGCCTCCAACCCGGGGCCGGTGGCGGCCCAGACGAAGTCTGGACCCCTAATCCCCGCGTCCCAATACTCGCGGAGGCGCGTGGCGATGTTCGCCCGCATCTCCTCCATGACCTTGTTGTCCCAGCCCGGGCGGGCTGCTGGTGCTCGCCTTCGACATATAAGCCAGACTGAGGACGCCAATGAAGCACGCCCGTAGTTTCGTACTCCGCCGCGCATCTCTGTCAGAACTGGCCATGAACTGTCGACAAGAGCACCAGCCCGAATCATCGAGGAAACAAGAGTTTTCCAAGCATCAGGCTGCTTATTTGCGAAGACAACGAACATTCGGCCTTCGGGTTTTAGGCGACCCAGGCTCTCCACAAAAGCACGATACATGCCTTCCTCGTATGCCCGCTTTGATGCTAAGAAGTCACCGCCGAACCGTGATGAATCATCAATAATCAATTCCCCGTCCTGACTTTCTGGGTTCCACTTAGGGCCGAGTGCTGAAGAGAATGCGCGCCGGTACTCTTCCGTCAGATCACCGACAGTCCTGCGAATCCAGACGTAGAAAAAGTCAGCGAGATCAGAGTACGGGATCGCGTCGTAATACGGAGGATCAGTTGTAACCGCATCAAATAAACAGTTCTCCTCATCTGGCCGATGAGTGGCGTCCTTGCATAGGGCCTTGCTAACCTCTGCGCCTCCCGCTGCCTCAAGCGCGTGATCGATATACCGCGCAACCCAATCAAGTCCCCCGTGATAAGACCCGGTTCCACCAAATACTGCATTTGTCTCGCAAAAATCCCAGGTAATGGGCAATGCAAATCGAGTAAAGGTGTGCGCAATGGCTTCTCGACTTCCTCCCCAAACACAGATCGTAGAGTTGTAGTCCGCGAGCCGATCAACTGTACATGCCAAGTACGCGTGAATTGCCTCGATCCAATCTTGTGGATACTTCTCTGCATCCATCTGGGAGTGTGTGCTACGGATTGCATTGGCAATTACGCCAAGTGCAAGCAACTGGCGCGGCGTAAATAGGTCGCACCAGCGGCGAAGGCCATATCCCTTTACGGAGAACGCTCTACTAGCTCCTCGGCCACCTCCATCAGGGGTCGGCTCTTCGGGCACACCATGGGGAATTGATGAGAACTCTTTGGGAACATAGGCAACTGCTTCTTTGGCGGCGGTGGCTTCGCCTTCAGCGCAGACCCTGTAGCCTCTCCCCTTTGATGTGTCATGCACGACGGCCGTGGGCATTACACCGATCCGACCGGCTTTGCCCTCGACGCGAATGTCCTCCATCGTCATGATTGTAGGGCAGCAGGGGCACCTGGCCCCCGCGCGACTCATGGTGCCCGCGCCAATGCGTTTGTCATGCTCTCGCTTCTGCGCAGCGTTCCCTCCCTTGGGCGGTACGTTCGGCTCGACGCCGAAATCAACGCCGGTGCCATCAGCGTTAGGCTCCATCGTGAGCAGGACACGCTTGTTGGACTTCTTGCACAACCACCGCGTCTTGAGCAGCGGCACCGTTGCGCGACAGTTCTTGCAGGTCACTGTGCGGGCCCAAAGGTACGCCACCGTGGGTTTGGCCACCCAGCGCGGATTCTTCTTATCGGCGAGGTACTCCTCGCTGAACTCGGCGTTCATGGCGTCGCCATCCGCCGTGCCGTCGTCCTTGAGCGGCACGAGCCGCATAGGCTGCTTCTCGTAGGCCTTGCCGGGCTTGAGCGCTTCAAAGTCCGCATAGGTCGGGTAGAACTTCGCCAGGTCCCGACGCGCACGGTCGAGCACCCACTTGCCCCAGGCGCGCACGTGCCAGGCGAGGTCCGCTGCGGGAGCGCACCCGGAGTCAGACTTGGTGCTCATTAATAGATCGTTTCGGAACTCCTTCGCCTGTTTCTTCGTCCGTTTCGTCTTGCCGACAAGGTGGGGATGGGCCTTGTAGAAGGCCGTCATGAACTCCTCGTCCCCAAGGACGAAGTCCGGGAGCGGAAGGGTCTTCCCAGCCAGCTTCTGCGGATACTCCAGCGTGCACTTGAGGATGAACCAGGCGACCGGGTTGATGTCTACCGCCGTCGTCTCGCAGCCCAGGCGCATGGCTTCGAGCGGGATGGCCCCACCTCCCGCGAAAGGGTCGAGCACGCGCGGAGCACGGCCACCGTAGGCCTTTCGGATTTGCTGGCGGAACCACTCCAACTCTTCCTCATAGAACTCGGCCTTGCGACGGTACTCCTCCTTCTTCTTCCTGCCTCCCGAGGTCGGCTCCGAACCCAGCCAGTGGAGAATGCCCCCCTCCGTTTCCTCCTTGATCCGTTCGACAGTGCGGCCGCCCGGCATCTTCTTCTTCTCGATCTTCTGGACCACCTTGCCGCCAATTCGCTCGCAGAGCTTCTGGCGTTCCTCCGGCGTCCCAGGGTCGGGCAAAAGGGTCGCAATGAGCGCCGCCCGGGAAGCTGCCAGAGGTCGCCGGGCGGGCCAGATGTGGAGCGTAGAGATGTGCCCATGCCGCACGTTCTTCTCGTGGACCGAGTCCAGCGAGGCCTGCTTCAGGGGAAACGCGCGTTCAATGAGGCGGGCGTCATCTGTCATCTGTCATACCTCTCCTACTTCCATGACCTGCGAGTGGGCGATCCTCACGCCGCCGACTTCCCGAACCGTCTCCACGACCTGCGTCTTGGTGAAGGGACGGACGAGGAGTTTCTCAAAGGGGTCCTGAACGCGGACCATCTGCGGAGTGGACGTGGCACAGTGGTAGACCGCATAAAGCCAGTAGTCGCTGCGCAGATTGCAGGCGCGAGCCCACTCGTTGTCGGTGACCTCAATCTCGCCGGTGTTGGCCCGGCCCTTGACCTCAATGCAACGACGGTCATTGCTGGGACGCACGGAAAGGACGTCGAACCCGGGGTGGTCAGGGAGCCCGGCCGCGCGGGCCAGCTCAGGCGTGTGCACGAAACGCACCTTCGCTCCGGCCGCCTCCTCGAAGTCACGTACCAGGTCCATGGCGATTTGCTCTACGTGGGCTTGGTGGCGTTCGATGTCTGCTTGATCGGTGGACGGCACCACCAGAGCGTGCGCGATGAATTCCACCTCGCCGGGCACGATCAGTTCCGGCTCACGCCGCAGGATCGCCAGAGCCCGGTCGCGGCGATGGGACAGCGCGCGCTGCTGTTCTTTGGTTTCAGAAAGGTGCTGGGAGGCGGCCTTGTTTCCTTCACGGGCCTTCTGCGAGAGCTTGGCTCGGGCGACGGCCAACTCGGCCTCCTGGAAGTCGAAGCCGCGCTTGACGAAGGTCTCTCGCTCTCCGAGGGTGTTCAGGAGGCGGGATCTGTTTTCGACGGCCATCGTGGGCGCGAGGCGCTTGGCCAAGTAGGCTTGAGCCAGGTCACGGTGTTGTTTGGAAACCACCGCCAGACGCTGGGCTTCGGACGGCAGGCCGTGACCACCGCGCAGCAGGAGGAGGTGTTCGACGGGGCAGAGGGAAACTTCCGCGCCCTCGGCTTGCCGGACCCCCACAAGGCGACACTCCACGGTTTCTTCCTGGCCAAGCTCCGCGATCTCGGAGTCCGCCTTGCGCACCACCGTGAGCCTCGCAAGGTGAAAGAGGTAGGGCTTCTTGGCGGTGGGATCGACGAACACGGCTCCGCGCAGGGCATCCATGCCGAGTTGACCGCGAACTATCTCCCGAAAACGCTCGAACAACGGTTCGCCCGGGTGCATCCACACGCACGCCTCGCGGTCCTCGGGCCGCACAACCGATAAGCTCTTGCGCTGGTGGGAAGGGTAGACCTCGAGGGCGGCCAATAGCGGGTCGACGGCGCCCTTCTTGGCCGGGCGCAACGCGAAGACGCCCCCCAGATCCCCATCGACTTGAATGTGGACCAGCGGTGCGGCGGAAGAGATGAAGCGCCGAACGTACCCCGGAAGGAGACGGAAGAAGGTCTCCTGCTCGATGCTCTCCTGCAGGCGTGGGAGTTCCTTCTTTACGTCACCCCCGTCGCCGTAGATGCGGCGCTCACGATCTGCAAGTGCCTCCACTTGTTCCTTCGTCAGGCGACCGTCCAGTTCCCTGGCGATGACTTCGGGATCGCCGAGCACGGCCATTTCCATGTACGCCTTGATGGACACGTCGGCGAAGATACGGCCGATGCTGTCGTAGACCTTGTCGCTCTTGAGTTGCTTGCGGATCTTCTCCAACTTGTCGAGTAGCGTCTTGAGAACCCGGCCTTCGCGTGTAGACGGCGCGACGAGATTCAGGATGATTACCGGATCGTGCTTCTGGCCGTAACGATGAATGCGGCCCATGCGCTGTTCCAAGCGAGCCGGGTTCCACGGCACGTCGTAGTTGATCATGATCCAGCAGAACTGGAGGTTGATGCCCTCGGCGGCCGCGTCGGTACAGACCATGAAACGCGCGCCACCCTCGCCGGAGCGCTTGCGGAAGCGTTCGACCTGTTCCTGTCGCTCGGTGTAGTGCATGCCGCCGTGGATCGTGGCGATCTGGCCCGTGTATCCCATGCCGCCGAGGCGGCGCACCAGGAAATCGAGGGTGTCCCGGTGCTCCGTGAAGACGATCAGCTTCTCGCCAGCGAACTTGGGATCGGTGATGACGGCGCGCAGCTTGTTAAATTTCGATTCCTGTCCGAGATCATGGACCCGCTGGGCCAGGTCTCGCAGTTGCTGGACCTGCTGCCGTTCCGCAACCAGGTCGGCGAGGGAGGTGGCGATGACGCCCTGCAACAGCTTCCCCTCGGCCACCTCATTCTCTTCCTGGCCGTTCTCGGTGCTCTCGTCGTCCGCGGTCTTGGACTCCAGGATGTCGTCGTCTTCGGTGATCCTTCGCTGAAGCGTTTGCAGTTCCTCCATGGTGATCCGGACGGCCTGGACGTCATCGATCACCGTGCTGAGTTTCTCGATCCGGCGCTCAAAGGAACGCAGCAGCGCATAGGTTGAACTGGCCAGTCGGCGCTGGAAGACGCCCATGGCCAGGCGGGCGGCCGACTGGTTCAGAAGCTTGGCCTTGTTGTAGACGTGCTGCAGATACTCGGTCGTTTCGTCGTAAAGGCGTTGCTCGCTCACCTCGCCCTGAGCCAGGTCGTAGCCGAGAGTATCGGCGATGCGGCGTGGATAGAGTGGCTCGCCCGTCAGTTTGACCATCTCCTCTTTGGTGCGCCGGATGAAGTGGTGCTTCCTATGGTCAAGGGGAAACTGGTCGAAGACCTCCGTGGTGGTCAGCACCTCCGGTTCGAGTAGACGCCAGAGGGCGTAGTATGGATAGTCCTTGCCCATGTGGGGCGTCGCCGTCAGCAGAAGCAGGTGATGCGCATGCCAAGGTAATCGCCATGCTTGGTCACCGGTGTGAACACCCGCGATGGCCTCCGCCAGGCGGTAGCGGTCCGTCTTGCGAACACGAAAGTCGTTGCCCCGGTCGCACGAGAGTTTGTGGGCCTCATCGAAGACCACAACCTCATAGGGCTCGACATCTTCCTCTTGAAGCCGAGCAAATACGCGCTCCCCTGCCAGGGTATCCACGCTCATGATCAGTCTGTTGCTCGACGGCCCGATGAAGGGATTGCCGGTTCGCGCATCGCTTCCGCTCACGATGTCGAACTGAAGGCTGAACAGAGTCGAAAGCTCGCGCTTCCAGTTCCCGACCAGCCCGGCGGGCGGGACGATCAGGACGCGCTTGAGAAGACGGTGCGAAAGCATCTCGCGGATGTAGAGTCCCGTCATGATCGTCTTACCCGCACCTGTATCGTCTGCCAACAGGAAGCGCAACCGGGTCTGCTTCAGCATGTGGTCGTAGACAGCGATATGCTGATGCGGAAGAGGGTCGATGCTCGCGATCTCGGTTGCGAAAGCCGGATTCGCCAGGTGTCCGAAGGACAGGCGCTCGCCTTCGACAAGCGTCCGCACGACGTCCGACCCTGCGGTGAAATCCAGGACGGGAGGCTTGGCGGTGTACGGCGGAGGTTCGGGTTCAGAAACCCGGTCAGTATCCTCCTCGCCCGCCAATTTCAGTATCTGGCTCCACGAGAGCTGGGAGGGGCGAGACTTCCCATTTTCCCATCGGTTGATCGTCGGAAAAGAGACGCCAAGTCTCTCTGCCAGGGCGGCCTGCGTGAGGCCGAGGCGGGCTCGGAGGCGCTTGATCTGGGCCGGGTAGTCCTCTCCAGGCAGTAGATCCATGACTTGTTTTCCTGTCGTTTCAACGGCGTCCATGGAGGGTTTATATCAAATGATAGGCTGGCTGTCAAGAGGGCACGCGATATGACGATTCGTCCGTCCGGCAGGTCCCCCCAATCCGTCCTGCCGAAGAAAGGCCCGGTCAGTGGTTCGACCGGGCCTTGAGAGGCGGGTTAGGCGCTGAGGACGGCCCGCAGGCGGTTCGAGAGCGAGCCGCCCTTGTTGCCGACCTCCTCCTTCGGGCCGACGTGCTTGTCCGTGTAGCCGTAGGCGGCCTTGTTGATGGACTCCTTCAGGACCGCCAGGGGGATCACCTCCTCGGTCTTCGGCTGGCCCTTGACCATCACGCGGACGCCCTTGTCGGTCTTCTCCACGAGGAAGGAGACCTTCTCGGAAACGTTCGCGCTCCGGCCGCCCTCGTACTCGCACTCGATGCCCGCCTTCCGGCAAGCCTCCCGGTAGGGAGCGAGCACAGTCCGGTAGGCGTCCTTCGCCTCGCCGACCAGGGCGCGGGCCTTGTCGAGCTTGACCTTGGCCTCCTCGGCCGGTTTACGCAGGGCGTCGAGTTCCGCCTTGGAGACTTTCGGCTCCACCGGCTTCCCGGCCTTCGGCGTCTTGGCCTTTTTCTGCGCGGTCGCCTTGCCGCGTTTCTTGCTCTTTTTCTTGGCCATGAACTCGTCCTCCTCTTGTCTTCGGTTTCTGCCCGACCTTCGGCACCGCGCCGAAGGTCACATGCTCCGCCACGTCCAGCAGTCGGCACTTCTGGCACAACCGCTCCTTCACGGCCTCGACCAGCGTGGCAATCCGATCCAAGGAGCCCGCCAGTTCATGTAGGTCCCGGTGTTCCACGGCTCCCGGAGCAGAGTTCCGGCACGCGATGCCGACGAGCGCCAGGCCGTCGTTCCGCAGGCGGCTTGCCGTCCCGGCCAGCAGCGAGGCGACGTCCGTCTGCTCCGTTTCGATGGTGCCCCCCAAGCCCATCACCTCCTTTCCGTCGTCCTGGGGCGCGGCCCCATGCCGCCCCTTTCAGGGGTCACATGAGGGCGGGCTGTCCGGCATAAATCAAGTCAATCCAGGGACTTATGTGCGGAATTGCAGGCGGGCGGAAAGCGGCGCGGACAGCGCGGAAGGGCTACGACCCGGGCGGCAGGCAGGGGCGACGTGCGCCCCCACCTGCGCCCAAGGCCGCTCCTTGGGCTGACCTCGCCAGTCGGGGACATGAGGGCGAATCGACCGCCGTGGATCAAGGGATTCGGGCGCACGCGGGCGAGCGGCCGGGCCTAGAATCCGATGTTCAGCCCTACCCCGAAGGTCGGATCAAACTTTCCCTGGAACAGGTCCGAGTAGTCCTGCGTGACGTAGGCACCCAGGTCCACCTCGATACCTTTTCCTTTATATCCTTGGCAATCCCGAGCCCGCCGCGGGTCGGTGTCGTCACGGCGTCCAGGCTCCAGCCCGACGTGAGCCAGTTGTCGGTCTCGGTCTCCAGCAGCTCGAAGGCCAACGAGGCCTCGGGCTTCCCCTCGGTAATGAGGATTCCCTGCTTCTGCTCCAAGCCGATGAGCGTCCCGGCCTTCTCGACGATCTTCGGGGCGAGTGACGCTAGGCCGCTGCCTCGCCTCTCGGGGAGTTTTTTTCCACCTTCAGCTTTCCGACCACGGCCTCGACCACGACGCCGAGGAGGTCCTTCCCTACCTCGATGCCCTCCTGCTTGAGGAGATCGAGGGACTGGTCAATGGTCCGCTTGAAGGCTTCGGAGGCCTCCTCCTTGGTCAGCTTGCCGTCGGCCTTCCGCGTCTTCACCTCGTCCACGTAAGTCTGCATGGTCGCCCGCGCGACGAGGGTCACGGTGTCGACGATCTTGCTCTTGATCGCCTCCTTGCGCTGGACCTGGCTGGCCTCATCCAGGACCTTGGTCTTCTTGTCCACGTAGTTCATGCCCTTCCGGGCCAGCCACCCGATCAGCGCCGTGATGGCGGAGCCAAGCGCGGCTATCACCGCCACGATGATGGTCACGGTCGTCTCGCTCATGGAATCGCCTCCTTTCAGTTGAGAAGTTTCGACAGAAGTAGCCCGACCAGGGCCACGAGCGTCCCGTAGAAGAAAAGGCGGAGGGCGAGCCACAGACGGCCGTGCGCCTCGCGGTTCGCCTCCGCATCGGCCTTCTTTCCCACTTGCTCGAACAGGGCCCCGATCTCCCTCTCGTGAACCTGCACCTTCTCGAAGTACTCGCGCCCGGTTTCCTCACGACCGTCCAGCTGGTCGATCACCCGCTCGACCTTCTCCTCCAGGCGCGGGAGTACGCCGTTGAGTTCACCGCGCAGCCACTGGAATCCTTCGCGCACCTCAGAGAGGGAATCGGTGTTCTTCTCGACCGCTTGGCGAAGGTCGCGGACCTCCACCTGGAGGCCGGTCACCTCGGCATCAATCCTGCGCTCACTTCCCTCCGGCACGGGTTTCCTCCTACGCGAACTGGATCTGGATCGAGCCTTCCTCGAGGACTCCACTGGGGTCGAGCACGCAGACCAACGTGATCACGGTGTCGGTGGAGCTGGTCAGGACGACCTCGGCATAGCCGTTCACGAGGTTCACCTGGACGGCCGAGAGCTTGCCCGCCTGGGTAGTGTTCTGGACGAGCTCGCTGTCTCCCGCCCCGACCATGTCGGCCCCGCTCTGACCGTTCACCTTCTGGATCATGATCCGGCAGGTGGAAATCCCGTCGGCCAGGATGTCCGGGTAGCCGTCCGGTGGGTTGTCGTCGGTCGCATCGGTCGTAACCCGCAGGAAGTCTTTCGGCGGAGGCACGTTCGAGAGGCGCGTCACGTCGCGAACGAACCCAGACACGTCGGTGACCAGCTCGTAGCGATTCGGATCGCAGTGGATCTCCGCTGGCGTGATGTCGTAGTCGGTGAGGACGTCCGCTACGAGGAGCGGCGTGTACGCCAGGCCTCGGGCATCGAGTGGCCCGAAGTCCGGGCCGGCGCCCATGCCGCCGGCCGGTGTTGGGGTCGTGACGATCGTGACGGCCTTGGTGACCAACACCGTCGCGGTCTCGATCACGCCGTAGCGTGGCTCGGCGATCACGCATTTCTGCCAGAGTTCGAAGTAGAAGAAGCCCATCGAGTCCCCTCCCTACGACGGCGGGACCTTGTAGTAGGTGAAAAAGATGTTTCCGTAGGCGTACTTCGGTCCGCTGCCCCAGACCGATCTGCCGGTGGGGCCGCGAAACGTGTAGTTCATCAGGAGGTCCCAGTGCCGCGCCGAGAGCTACTTCGAGTAGTCGCCGTTGATACCGGTCAGCTCGAAGGTCGTGACCTCGTCGGACGGCACGAGCTGGAGCCATTTGATGCGGAAGGCCCACCAGGTGGGGACGCCGACCTGGTAGATGCCGCTGAAGGAGACGAAGAAGTCCCTGATCCAGGCCGGGTTGGGGATGTAGTCGAAGTCCCAGTCGGCCAGCGTCCTCCCCAGCACGACGAGGCTGCCGTTCTCGCCGTCGTCCCGCTCCAGGTGAATGCGAACGGTGCGCGTCCCGAAGAAGAACGAGGTGTTCAGGATGAAGTACAGCCGGAACGACCCGACAAACTGGATGACGAAGCAACCTGGGAACCTGGACAGTAGCTGGACGACGAGACTGAGCGCCGAGTTCCTTGCGTTTTCATCTGGTTAGCCGATGAGCCGCAGGGAAAAGTACTGACACGCGACAATCGTGTGCTGCTTGAGGTGGACGACCGCGCTCGCGAAAAGCCCGCGCACCGCATTGTTCCAGAGGACCGGGTGATTCTTGGCCCGGGATCGAGCCGCTGGTCACCCGCGGATGAGTTTACCCAAGCCGTCGTCGAAGCTGTCGATGCCTCGAATCCACAGCTTGTTCGTGATGCACGTGAATGGCGCGTAGCCCTGAGCAAGCTGCAAGCGTCTCGGGGTTGGTCACCAGAGGAGCTTCGTGCCCATCTTGCGACCGTCGGCGTGCACCGAGAGCTGCAGACTCTGGAGGGATGGCTTCAAATCGATCAGGCTTCTGCCCATCGGACCCCGCCACATCCGCAACGAGTTGTCGGCGCTCTGGAAGCTGATGGGTGACGAGACGGAGCACATGGCAGAGCAAGTGATCGAGGCATGTGGGCGTCTTCGGTCGCTTCGCTGGGCCGCAGGGCGAGCTCTTCTGAAGTTATGGAAGGGACGCACGGTGGATCTTGGCGTCGACGAAGCTTGGCTGGAGGAGCTCGTTGAGCAATTGCGTCAGGAAGTCCAAGTTCACGTTGTCGAGGCGATCAGCTACGGCACAGTTCCGAAATCTATGCTCGGATGGTGGGTGACTCCGGAACTGGCGTCGAGCTTCGAGCTTCTGCAGGGCCCCTCCGTGCACGACGATGCCGAGCTGGAAGCCGCAGAAGACGATTGATGAGGAAGAGGGGTCGGTGCCACCGCTGGGTCTCTACTCGCGGAGAAGCTCGCGGATCTCGTCAATTGACGTATGTGCTCCAAATCCGTTGGATGAGGCATGACGAGCTGGGATGAGAGTTAACCAGACACACGAACAAATCTTCTCAATTCAACGGGTTGCGGTGAAACCCCGTAGGACTGTTAGTGTTTCAAAAACCCAGGCGCTCTTTTCGATTCCCGGCGCCTCCACCATAACTCGCCTAAACGAAAGGCTTTTCCGAGTCGACGGAGAATCATGTTCTCCGGATTGCGGTCTACTTCTGCTTCGCAATCTGGATCAGATTGCCACAGGTGTCATCGAACACCGCCGTCACAACCGTTCCCAGGTCGGTTGGTGGCTGAACGAACCGTACGCCCTTTTCTGTGAGGCGCTTGTGCTCCGCCTCCACGTCATCCACGGCAAACGATGTAGCCGGAATGCCGTCCTGAACCAATGCTTCCCTGTATGGCTTAACTGCTGGATGGTTATCTGGCTCCAACAGAAGTTCCGTCCCAGCGGGTTGCTCTGGCGACACGACGGTCAACCAAAAGAACTCGCCAAGCGGAATTTCGTGTTTCTTCTGGAAGCCCAGGACATCGGTGTAGAACTGCAATGCCTTCTTCTGATCGCTCACAAACACGCTCGTCACGTTAATTCTCATCTCCTCTCTCCTTTCTTAGCAACGGGCCATCGCTTGGTGATGGCCAGCAACGGTTTCCCGTCAAACCAGTGGAGCTTGGATCTGCCATCCCGCTCCGTCCGCACCAGGCCGGCAGCCTCCAACACATCGAGGTGCTGGGATATAGCCTGCTGCGTTGATTTGATGCCGTGCTTCATCGTTAGCCGGCTGCACAACTCAAAATAGCGACTGGCCCTGCCGTTGCACCAACTCGTCAAGAATCGCTCTCCTTGTTGGGTCGGCAATGGCGCGATAGATTTCGTCCATGGCTATAGGCAAGTGTCCACTTGCATATCCATACGCAAGCCGTCACTTGCATGTCAAGGGCAGAGCCATGTTCTCCGTATGTACTCCAAAACCGTTGGATGAGACATGATGAGCTGTGACGAGAGATGACCAGCTGAGCCAACAATCTTTTCAATTCAACGGGTTGCGGTGAAACCCCATATGACTGTTAGTGTTTCCAATTGACAGCGGGGGCCGCCGCCGATAAAGCATCGCGTGGCAGTTGGGGCAAACAGGACGAAAATCGTCGATCGGATCTACTTCGTAGTCCTGGCCATCTCCGATCGGGACTCCGTTAAACGACGCTCTCCCACCGGTGGCAGGGCCATGAGAATGACCTCCCCCGGACAGACTCGAACTGCCGACCTAGTGGTTAACAGCCACCCGCTCTACCAACTGAGCTACAGGGGAAGGTATTAACAGTATTGAAATCGCGGCTCCATGTCAATGAAAGCTTTGGATTCCACTGGCAAATAAGGTACTGGACTCTGGCAGAAACATAAACGGAAAAATGCGAATAGCTGGAAGTGAGCCTTCCATAAACACGATTTATGAGGGAAATCAGCCTCATGATAAGATAAGTATCCAAGCATGTTCGGCTGGATTCTGACTTTTTAATACGGTAAGGTTTTTCTAATGAGAAGGCGCTAGTTTTCTTCCCCACGCTAAGTCCTCAAAGATTCGCTACCGATCTCTTTAACTGCCTATCCCTGGTCTGTTTCCTCCTAACTATTCAAATTAGGAGTCATGGCCTGCACTTACTTCCGGATGTCAGTCCAAGCCAAGTTCTTCCTTGATAAGCTTCTGAAAGGTTGCCTTAGGAAGCGCTCCGCTAAGCATCTTGGGTTCTCCAACAAGAGGAATAAACAGAATCGATGGGATGCTTTGAATCTTGAACTCGCGCGCGATTTCCGTCTGAGCGTCGGTATCCACTTTCCAAACATTCAGCCTGCCCTTATAATCCTTTGAGAGTTCCTCGATAATTGGCGCCACCATCTTACAGGGGGCACACCAGTCTGCATAGAAATCTATGATGCCAGGAAGCTTGCCCTTGTATTTCCAATTCTTATCATTTTGGTAATCGAACACTTTCTCCTTGAAAGTTTCAGATGTCAAATTCTCTACCATTTAGAATTCCTTATCTAACTCACTAACTCTTAAGTGAGGGTATTTTGATTCCGATTAAGTCTAGTCTGCAACGAGCTTTCCATTCATCACTAAGAGCTTCTCACCGTAAGATCGTCGCCTAAGTAAAGCTATTCTTCAATCGGTCTGATGGACTTAAAAAGTATATATCATTATTGAAAAAGGCAAGAGAGTTTTTCCGAGCTGGCATATCTCCCGCGAACTTCAACTTTCACTAGTTCTGATGGCAGCTATAGGTAAGTCCTGATTGCTTCCGCAAGGCGCTGGTAGGTTGAAATCCTCTTCTTATCGTCATTATCCAAGAGGGTTAACCGAAATCCGGGAAGCTGGCTGCAAAAACCGCTTAGTGGAACCGAACAGATACCCGTGGATCCTAGAAGCCAGTAAACAAAACGCTTATCGGGGGGAACATTCTTTGCAAGCTCTTCTACCTTCGCGGCCACCTTTGAATTCGCAATTGGGGGGAGCGCACCTCTGCTAGGAAGCTCCCCGTTGAAAACAACAGTCAGGTAGAAGGCGCCGCCAGGTTTTTGTACGGTAATCCCCGGAATTCCCGACAGTATGGACATCGCCTCATCTGCCCGCTTTGAGAACATGGTAGCTCGTCTTTCTAGGTGGGCAGAATAGCGTCTGTCCGAAAATATTCTGGGCACTGCCATCTGGGGAAGAGTCGTGGAACAAACCTCCAGGCGCTTTGCATCTAAGAGGCTCGTGATATAACGACGGAAAATTTCGTCCCTCTCCTGATTGAAAACCTCCATCCAGCCGCAGCGTGCGCCAGGCCACGGGATTTCCTTGGAAATGCTGCGGAATGCAATTCCCGGCACCTCTCCAATCACCTCGCTCAGCGCCGCGGTTTTCACTCCCGGATAGATGATATTCGCATAAGTCTCATCGCATAGCACGAAAAGATCATTTTCGCGGGCTACTTCAACGATTGCTTTTAAGGTGGGAATCGGATAAACCGCGCCCGTTGGATTATCCGGATTTATAAGCAAAATGCCCGCCACCGAGTCGTTATACCTTACCTTCATTCGGATATCTTCAAGATCCGGCTGCCATCCGTTCTCCGGATCCAGCCTGTAAGTGAGATGCTCATACCCTGAATGCGCTGCTTCCCCCGAGGAGAAAGTAGAATAAGCTGGCGAAGGGCCCAAAACCCGAGCCTCCCTTCGCAAATGGGTGAATAAGGTGGATACCGCATCCCCAAGTCCATTGAAGAAAAGAATATCCTCCGGACCAAGCAGAGATCCGCCTCTCTTGTTTACTTCCTCTGCAAGAAAGCGCCGTGAATCGAAATTGCCCGCGGAATCCGTATATCCGTAGCTATGATTCTCTTTTGCCAGTGAGGTTACAATTTCCTTGATCCACATTGCCACCGGTTCTCCCTTTTGAACCGGATCTCCTATGTTTTCCCAGGTGATTTCCACGCCCAGGTCGGTAAACAGCTTGGCCGTTTGAACAATCTCTCGAATCTCATAGCGAAGCTGCCCCGCTCCAATATGCACAATATTTCTTCTCATTTCAAATGCATCCCTTGAACTTACCAAAGTCGGGAGTCAATTCCGGCGTCGGTCGTTTTATTCCATAGGCATAAGGAAGAAAGTTCTTTGCCTGCGGCAAAAAACTCGCCCCTTGCCAAGATCGGATTGTTTATAACAAACGCGAGATGGAAAGCGCATCAAATAGCTTTGGCCACCAGGCGCAACTTAGCAACTGCACTTATCGCCCTGATTCCAAACTTCAGTACCAAAAAACATCATTCCCGTTACTGGCCCCTGTATTCACGGTCCTAAAAATCCATCAAGAGGGATGATAATGAAAACTGCTTAATCTAGGCAAGATATGTACAGCCGCGGCTCATTACCCTCATTCACACTAGCAAGAGTGCCAACATCACAGATGGCACAATCAGCATAAGAGCAAGTAGCAAATCAAACAGTGTCAGTTTCGACTCCACGGTAGCAGGATCATCTACATAGCATCGGGATAAAAGAGCCTCGGTACAAAGATCGGCTCTTCTTAGAGTGGCGCTGGCCATCGGCAAACCCAGAACCAAGGCTCGCCGAAACACTCCCATACACTTTACTGGAAATCTCCGCCTTGGGTTTCTATTCTTTCTCTTCCCTCTTTTTCCCCACCCCAATAAACCCCTGCACAAAGCTGCCTCTCTTACGGTCGCGGCTTCATCGAGAATCATCGGAATAAACGCCAGAGTTAGCGAAATCGCGGTAGCCAGTCTTCCCCTCCACCGCAGTGGCAGAAAGAAAAGAATCTTCCGGATCGCCGCTGCCAAATCCCAAGGATCGGTTGTAGTAGCAAGTAGCTCTGCCGCAAGCAGCAAGATGAGCAATCTGGCAGAACGAAGTGTCCCCGCAATCAAACCATCCTTCCCCAGGGGCAGAGTTTTCGTTCCAATAGTAAGTTTGGATCCCGAATCGCTTAGGCCTCCAATCAGCACTATGGCAATTGCCATAAACAGCCAGAAGCTCAAAGGACGTATCAGATTTGACGGCTTTGTTCCGGCAAAAACATGCAGCAGCACTACTGTCATCCCGATTAGTGCTATTACAGGTGGATTCGCTATCAAAACCAGTACGCTCCAAACAAGTAGTTCGAAAAGTTTCAATCTTGCATCGTGGCGGTGCATCAAGCTCTCGCCATAGCGAAAATGAAAAAAACCAATCTCTCTCAAAACCCACCCATCCCTGAAAAGCATCCCTCTCGCGGCTTCCCTTTGGAATGCCTGGCAGATTCTTGGACTCGAGTATCTGCCCATGTCATCGAGGAAATTGACCCGGGCGGGCGCCGAACCCCGTAGTTTTGAACCTTGGAAATCAGCTCCTCTGGCACATCATCGCCAACAATGCGTCCTGCTTCCATTAGAATCAGCCTATTTGCATGGGCAAGAATTTTATCCAAATCATGAGTTATCAGAAATATCGTCTTACAAGCGTCGTGGAGCTTCAGCAAAACCGCGATGAGCTTGGCCGAACCTTCCCAATCCAAATCGGTAAATGGCTCATCCAACACCAATACGTCGGGATGCATCGCCAGTACTCCCGCCACCGCCAGACGGCGCTTTTCACCCCCCGAGAGGCTGTGCGGCCGTCTTCGATCGAAACCAACAAGACCCGTCGAGGCTAGGGCCTCGGCAACGCGCCGGTTGATTTCTGTCCGTTCCAGTCTCAGATTTTCCGGGCCGAAGGCCACATCTCTTTCCACTGTTTCCCGTAGCAACTGACAGTCTGAATCTTGAAAAACCAAACCCACTCGCCTGCGGGCCTCCGCGAGATTGTTCAAGATATCACTTCCATCGAGCAGTACAGTTCCGGCGGTGGCCTTAGCAAGTCCGTTTAGATGACGCATAAGAACCGTTTTACCGCTGCCATTAGCTCCTGCTAGAACTACGAAGCTGCCCGGGATGATGCTTAGGTTGATATCTCGAAGACCATAGGTGCCGTCGGCGAATACGTGTGTAACAGAGCGCAGTTCGAGAACAGGCAGTTTCAAGCAGTTCTACCTTTAAGAGAATACGCAATGGAAGCGGCGGCAAAGGCCTTGAGAGCATCGCCTAGCAAAAAGGGAAGGGTGTACTTCGTCCAAGTCGACATCCAGCTCCAGTCTTCGACAATGCCAGTGAGCTGGTAATGCATCCAGGGTAAACCCGGAACATAAATTGCGATTGAACCAATAAACGATGCGAGAATGTAGAAAAACAGGGTGTGTGGAGTTGAGAGTATTCCCGCGAGTATCGCGGCCAAGACATAACCGATAAGGAAACCGCCGGTTGGTCCGGCCAGTATCTGAATTCCCCCTCTGGTTCCCGCGAATACGGGGAGCCCCAGAATGCCCAAGAAAAGATAAAGACCCACGGCCGCTACCCCAAGCCATGGCCCAAGCATCAATCCAGCCAAGATTACGAAAAGTGTGGCCAGGGTAAATGGTACCACCGGATTCCAGGGCGTTGGAAAACTGAAAATCGCTCCAACTATGATAAGAGCGGTGAAGGCCGCTACCAGCACCAAAGATCGAAGCGAAGCATCCTTCATATGCGCCACCTCCCAAAAGTCCGCGAGGGTTGAGAATGTCCGGAGGGTAGGCTAGCATATCGAGTCTTTTGATGCATAGCCGACGAGTACGAATTACGCGGTATAAGAAAACTTGAAGAATTGCCTTACTCAAATAGAAGGCATCTTTATTCGCATTAGGCCAAAATAAGTAGCTCTTCTTTCTGCATCACTTAGCTTTCAAATGGCAATTACGCGTACAAATTCGAGAAAAGAATGCAATCTTGTCGATAACCCTGGAAAGAGCTTCTTGCTAAAGAAACAAAACTGATGTTTTAAACCCAAAAGTACGGACCAAGCGTTCATTGAGTAAGGTAGTTTTGAAAAAGATATCCGGCTGCCTTCGCCAAGCATCACCAGGATTTTCAAAAGAAGTGCGGGAGACTGCCTTCTTCTCTAGACGCCGGGGATTATAATTTTGAGCCCGAGGACCGCATAGTGAAGCCAGGCAAAGCTGTAAACCTCGTCGTTATCGGCGCCACCTTCCACCATACGGTATCCCGCCCGAAGCTCTAAATTGTCCTGGAAGGCCCAAGTAGCCGCCAGCAATACATCCTCGGCGCGCCCTTGCGGGGCCACCAACGCGTCGATGTCCAACACAACGCCAAAAGTACTATTCCCTGGCCGCCATGCAACATGGAAATTGATTAGAGGGACGAAACCGGTGTTGCTCTTTCTCCGGGCCGCAACCCCGTAGAGACTGGTCTCCGCGTCACGGATCTTCGCGGTAAAACCGATCGCGACATCCAGCGCGTTATTCCAGACGATGCTATAGCGATAGCTTAGGCGATACGAGTCAAAGCGATAAACGGCAAGAAGCGGCGTTCCCGCCGAATAGGTTGCCCCCATAAACTCGACATCTTTTCCCACGCTACCTTGCGCATTGACTTGGAGAGGGGCATATAGAGCGCTTATCAGGTGTCGATCCGCGATGCGATATCCGAGTCGGAGCCGAAAAGCCGGAGCCGGCGATGTAGACAAATCTTTGATAAGCGAAATCTTTGTACCGCCATCACCCGGGATGCGAGTATCGTTGAGACTTGCGACTACTGCCGATGCTTCGATTTCCACCTCGACTTCTGCTGATACCTGCCCCACGTAGAGTACGAGAGCCAACGCCGTTGCAAGCGATGCCGTTCTAATCATATGATTCTCCAAATCTTCTCATAACTTCAAATAGGCAAACACTATATCCAACTCTCGTTGTCAATGAAAACCTTATCTTACGATTATTGCAAATTCTTTAATCCCACGCCCCCCACCCCGCTGCTTCGAGATTTCGGAAAACGATGGCCACCTGGCGTGCACCAATTGCTAGCTCTATCTTGCGCGATTTACCTTGCCGCCTCTTCTTGAGAATTATCTTCACCTTAAACGAGCCAAACATATTCTTAAATAGCGAGATGGAGGCTCCTTACGATGTGATGAGCTGAAAAAGCCCTATCAAAGGAGTGGTTTCCAGTTTTGGTTTGAAGCCGGTTCATCGCGGGCACCTCATCTCATCTTGGAACCAGGTTGCTTTTGTACATCCTTCAATACCCCCGCCCTACATAAGCCACTCTCCCATCGCCTGGTGATTTGGGGCCGGCTTCTATTTCTCGCAAGTAGAAGCTCATATCCCATGGGTTTATCGATTCTTCTGCGTCCTTCGCCCATATTTCCTGCTGTATCGATTCGGATTTAAGCCAGCCGCTAAAAACAAGCTCGTCTCTAAGTGATCCAGGCATTTCTCCAGGCTGCTTCCTTATAAGTGAGGAGTTGAATTTTTTTATTCTTTCTCATAATCGTTTTGCAAGTTCCAGTCTGTTGATATCCCCCGAAGTCCCTCAAAGTAAAAGATTTCAGGACGATTATCCAAGATTGATGGGGCTGCCTGAGAAGCGCGTTTCACCTTGCGTTTTGGCCATCAACTAAAAGAAATAGGCGCATGAGTTATTTCTTTGATAGCAAAAAAGAAGCCGCTCATCAGAGCGGCTTTGAACACGGCTAGCAGGGGTAGGATTCGAACCTACGACCTCCGGGTTATGAGCCCGACGAGCTGCCAACTGCTCCACCCTGCGGTACTGCTCGAAAAGGATATAAACTTATATAGAAGGAGTCAACCGTCTTCGATACTCTTATTTCTTCCTGCGCATTAGAATCCAGCCCAGAATTAACCAGCCGATAGCAAGGAGAGGGAAAATAAACAGGTTTGGAATCCGATCTTCCATTAGAAACCAGTCGTAGAGGCCGTGAATAAGTACCGCGATCAGAAAGGTACCAAAGATGCGATGCATGAATTTGCTTTTCTCACGAGTTATTGCCAGGCCCATAAATCCACCAGCCAACGCATGCAGGGGAACCGCGGTAATACTGCGAATCAGTGCTATTGTCATTGGCTCTTGAGAACCAAAGACGTATAAAATATTTTCCAATATTGCAAAGCCCATTGCAGCCGTTATTGCATAAATCGGGCCATCAATGGATTTAGTGAAATCAACCGGCTTTCTAGCTATCATCAGAACCACTGCAAGTTTGAGAGCTTCCTCGATTACAGCTATACCTAGAAATGCGCGAGCAGGAATGATTAGCTCGTCCGGAAGGTAATCGAACATTTTGAAAGCAATCATCTCTATGAATACTGCTGCAATTGGCGCTATAAAACCTACTCCAAGAAGCTTCAATCGGAGGATATCAGAACCCTTTTCATGACGGCCAAAGTGATGTATAAAGGCGACGAAAAGCAGGCAGGGAAGTACGGTTACTATCAATAACTGATAGAGACTCATCTGCTGGGAAGTTCATCAAGAATCTTTAACAGCAACTTATTGTGCTCTCTTCTGCCAAGGGTATAACGTGCCATTTTTGGCAGGCCGAAGGAGCTTAGATCACGTAGAGCGATTCCCCTATTGGCAATCCACTCCCAGATGCCGCTGATTTCCCGCTCCAGTGCAAAGCAAATGAAATTTGCCTGAGAGGGGAAATTGAATATTCCACGTTTGATTAATTCAATCTCCAGGAATTTTCTTTCCGTATAAACCAGCCTCAGAGATTTCCCCAGATGTTCGGTATCAGCAAGAGCGGCGCGGGCGGCCGCCTGTGCCGGGGAATTTACGTTGAAAGGCATGGATGCCTTGGACATTCCTCTGATAAGCTTTTGCTCCGCAACGGCATAGCCAATTCTGACGCCGGCCAGTCCATAGATTTTTGAGAAAGTACGAAGTATCAGCAGATTGGGAAATTTATCTAATAGTGCTCTTGAGTTCGGAAAATCGTGTGCATCAGCGAAATCCGCGTAAGCCTCGTCCAGCGCAACCACTGTCTCGGCGGGAACCTCGCGAAGAAAGTCTTCGAGCTCTTGGCCACTTCGATAGGTTCCTGTCGGATTATTTGGATTGCACACAAAAACCACTTTGGTGTTTGAGTCTATACACTTCAGCATGCCTGAGAGATCATAAAATCCCGAAAGAAGTGGTTTTTCACGCATTTCACCACCAAATAAGCGAACCACGTGCCGATATTGACTGAAGGTTTGGCTGGCGCTAACCGCATTACAATTCGGACCGATGAGGGCTGCGGCAAGAAGTACAAGCAGCTCGTCACTTCCATTCGCAACCAAGATTCTATCAGCATCGAGTTCCCAAAGCTCTCCGATTTTGGCTCGCAGCTCAGAGGAGGCGCCATCCGGATAACGGTGAATTTCAAAAAGATTTTCTCTTATAGCCGCTAGAGCAAGCGGAGAAGGGCCAAGTGGATTCTCATTCGAAGAAAGCTTCACCGCGCCATCTATGGTTCTACCTGGAACGTAGGATTCCAGCGAAAAGATATTAGGTTTTATCTTCATATCTACCGTTTCTCCGCATCTTCAGAATGCAATTTCCTTAACTCGAAAGTTGAAATCTGTAAGACTAAGTAATAACTGCCGGGCTGCACCGCCGAGTCGCTAACTTGCTTGGCTCCCATTTTATTGTAAGTGTTATTGCCCCAACGATGAAGCTACCCAGCGCAGGTATTACTAAGAAAAAATATCAGTAGATTGATAAGCATTTCTTATCAGAAGATATTATCGGTGTTTAACGCCAAATATCCGGGCTGTCTGAACCCCACTTGAAAAAGCTTTTCATCAATTTGAAGTTCAAAATCAAGCAAATGGCCTTAGATCGTCTTTTCAAATAGAAGCTGCAGTATTTCAGAATAAATTTTCATTAAGATAAGAAAAAAATTGTGTTATGTAACCTTTTCCACTGTCGATGATTTTATGTACGTGAATAGGGTGCGGGTTTTCCTCCTTTCCCCGAACACCTCATTATAAGATTCTTTTCTGGGCGTGGTCTATAAGCCGATATCTCTTATAGGTTGCGCCCCTTTTTTTGATTAAGCAGATTAGGGTTCAACTATCTCCAAAAGGCCGGTTTTCCGGCGTTGACATGCTGCCTTTTCTCAAGTTCATCTCTTTCATATCCGGATCCATCGAAGGATCGGCGGTTTTCATATATTTGTGTTCTTTGTGGATATGCGCAAGATATTCCTCTACTCTCCAGCTCATTCCGGTTTCGGTTACCATCGCAAAGGCTGGATCGGCATCGGGGCTGAGTATGCTTTTGAAGCATCGCATAATCGCGACGGCATCGCGCTTGGTGGCTTTGGCAATGAGGGCGCTGTGTTTTGAGCCGACTCTTGGAGTTCCGCCTGGCCATCTACCCTCTGCCACGGCCGCCACTGCTTCGGCTGTACTCTGCTTGGCAACTAGCTCGGTAACCGGCGCCACTACGATTTTTGAAGCCTCACCCCCAGCGTTCTCGAAGGCTGAAAGTGCGGCTTGTGCCTCCTTACGCGTAAAACAATCTAGGAGTACAACAATTTTCTCATTATTTACCATGGCTTATTTGCTGGAACCCGCTGCTAATAGTTATCTTATAACAGGGAGTCTAGATGATGCAAGATCGCTATACGATAAAAAGTCGCGAAGCGTTGGAAATGGCAGCGCGGATTGCCGAAAAGCTCGGTCATAACCAAATAGACGTTGAACATCTACTTAGCGCCCTGCTGCAGCAGGAAGATGGAATCGTGCCGCATCTGCTATCTCGAATAGGGGTGAGCATCGGAGTTCTAGGACAAGAGCTAGAGAGGGCTTTGGAAAGAAAACCTCGCGCCTACGGTGAAACGATGCAGGCGAGCATGAGTCCGAAATTGGCGAGATTGCTCCGGCAGGCCGAAAAAGAAACGGATAAGCTGAAAGATGAATATATCTCGGTTGAACATCTGCTACTAGCCATGTTATCGGAAAACGCGGAGATGATCGAGCTTTTGAAGGCTCACGGGGTTAATCAAAATTCTCTTCTGAAGGCGCTTAAGAGAGTTCGAGGGAATCTGAAAGTGAGCGATCAGGATCCCGAGGGAAAATTCCGCGCACTCGAAAAATATACCGTGAATCTCACTCGGATGGCACTTAAGGGTAAGCTTGATCCTGTTATTGGCAGAGATGATGAGGTAAGACGAGTAATGCAGGTTCTTAGCCGCCGAACAAAGAACAATCCAGTGTTAATCGGCGAACCTGGCACCGGTAAAACTGCCATCGTAGAAGGACTTGCCGGACGAATTGTGGCTGGAGATGTTCCGGATTCCTTGAAGGGTAAGCAGCTTCTTGGCCTAGACATGGGTTCACTGGTGGCGGGTGCAAAATTCCGTGGCGAATTTGAGGAGCGTCTGAAAAGTGTAATCAAGGATGTGAGCTCCAGCTCGGGGAATATCATCCTGTTTATCGATGAACTACACACGGTGATGGGTGCTGGCGCCAGTGAGGGGGGTACCGATGCCTCGAACCTGCTCAAGCCGGCATTGGCGCGAGGCGAATTGCATGCTATTGGCGCGAGCACTTTAAATGAGTATCGAAAGTATATTGAGAAGGATGCCGCCTTTGAAAGGCGCTTTCAGCAGGTTATGGTAACCGAACCCTCAATCGAGGATACTGTTTCAATTCTACGCGGTTTAAGAGAGCGTTATGAAGTTCATCATGGTGTTACAATCCGCGACGAGGCCCTGATTGCTGCTGCAACTCTTTCCAAACGCTATATCACCGGCCGCTTCCTACCTGATAAGGCCATTGATTTGGTTGATGAGGCTGCCAGCCGAATCAAGATGGAGATTGAGAGCCAGCCGGTGGAATTAGACACATTGGAGCGACGCATATTGCAGCTCGAAATCGAAAAACAATCTCTGGAACGAGAGAGCGATGCCTCATCCATAAAGCGCCTTGAAAGTCTCAGCAGAGAATTGGCTGATTTTTCGGCTTCCAGGGATGCCTTGAAAACCCAATGGGTGAACGAGAAGGAAGCTATTGAGGAGATAAGGTTGATAAAGCAAAGGATGGAGGAATTGAATCTCCAAACGGGCATTGCCGAGCGAGATGGGAATTTGAGTCTTGCCGCGGAAATTCTTCATGGCAAGCTCCCCTCGACAAAGAAACTTCTCGAGGAAAAATTAGAGCGTTTGAAAAATTTGCAGGGTGAAAACAGCATGCTTCGGGAGGAAATTGGCGAAGATGATGTTGCCCGTGTGATATCGGCATGGACAGGAATCCCGGTAACCAAGATGCTAGCTTCCGATAGGGAGAAGTATCTGGAGCTTGAAAGTATTCTGAAAAAGCGGGTGATTGGGCAAGATGCCGCTCTTGCCGCTGTTTCCAATGCGGTGAGGCGCAATCGAAGTGGCATATCGGATCCTTCAAGACCTCTTGGCGTTTTCATTTTCCTTGGCCCAACGGGAGTTGGGAAAACTGAATTGGCCCGAACGCTTGCTGCTTTTCTATTCGACGATGATAGCGCACTTACCAGAATCGACATGAGCGAGTACATGGAAAGATTCTCAGTATCCAGGCTGGTTGGAGCTCCGCCGGGATATGTTGGCTATGATGAGGGGGGGCAACTGACAGAGGCAGTACGAAGAAGACCATATTCGGTTGTGCTCTTTGACGAGATAGAGAAGGCTCACTCGGATGTATTCGACATACTGTTGCAGTTGCTTGATGATGGACATCTTACCGATAGTCAGGGTCGGGTGGTAAATTTTCGCCATTCGATAATAATTATGACTAGCAATCTGGGTTCCGATATGATTCTGGAAAGGGGAGTGGACGATGCCACTCGGAGAGCTCTGAACGAGCGCATGAGGGCCACGTTCAAACCCGAGTTTCTAAACCGCATCGATGAGACAATTATATTTAAATTTCTTGGCCCCGAGCAGATTCGCCAGATACTGGAACTGCAGATTACCCATATCGCCGAGCGTCTCGAGGAGAAGAAGATTGCCTTGGAATTGACAGAGGATGCCAAAAAGCTAATAAGCGAGAGAGGATTTGAACCAGCCTTCGGTGCACGGCCTCTTCGGCGTGTCTTACGCGAAATTATTGAAAATCCACTGGCCAAGTCTTTGCTGGCAGGAGAATTCTCCGAGGGTGATAAGATTGTTGTGAACTCGTGGAAAGGTAAAATCAGCTTTGTCAGGGGAAATTGACAGCCTTACTTGCTTTTGTAGCGGAAAGCTCCGTTCCAGTTTGACGGCGGATCAATGATGAATTTATTGCAACGATCTAAAAATACCTGGACGAGCCTGCTTTTAGGGTATTTACTTTGGGCATTTTGGAAATGTATTTTCGCTACTTGGAAATCGCCCTCAAAATAAAGTCTCTGGCCCTTTTCGAAGTACTCCCAGCTTTCTATCAGTTTCCTATCCAGTGTTTCTGCCACTACGAATATATCTATGGCATTGGCACTTCCAACAACCAGCACCTTATCGAGCAGGAGGGTTTCTAACTTCCCATTCAGAGAGCCCTTGACTTCGTCCGAGATGATCAAGGGAACTTGATAATACTTAGTGAGACTCTCAATTCGTGAAGATGTGTTTACGGGTTCGCCGATTACAGTGTAATCCATTTTTTTCTCTGAGCCTATATTGCCGGCAGTAACTTGGCCATGATGTATACCGATTCCAATCTCGAATTCTCCAACTTTGAGCTCTTTCTGCTCTCTATTGAAATCTTTGAGACAAAATAGCATTTCGACACCGGCCTGAACGCAGTTCAATATATCGTTTTCGCTCTTCTCCGGAATACCAAAGAGGGCCATGATTGCGTCACCCATGTATTTGTCGGTAATACCCCTATGTTTATCGATTACATCCACCATCTTCTCAAAGTATCGATTTAAGGAGTTAACGAGCTTATCAGGTTCCATGCTCTCGCTGATCGAGGTAAATCGACGAATATCGGAGATTAGAATTGATACGTGCTGGAATTCACCTACCAGGAGATCTTTGCCAACGCGTTCGATGTTCTTGTCTATAATCGACTGGGGTACGTATTTCTGGAATAGTACGCGGAGATTCTGTTCCCGCTCCTTTGACTCTTCCGTTTCTATTTGAGCCTTTACGGCCTTTCTTCTGGCTATAACGCTGCGCAAGGCGAAGTTCTTAACATTTTCATTGGCCCTGTGGAGGTTTGTGGTCATCTGATTGAAAGAATGGGCCAAACGGCCAATCTCGTCGTCGTATAGAATGGGAACTTGAATTTCAAGATTCATGGTTTGGGTAATATGCTCGATTGATTTGGTCATTCCCTCGAGGGGTTTGGTGACTGCCCTGGTGGCTGCAAAGAGAGAAACTATGGCAAGACTGAGGGAGAAGGCCGCTATAATGGCGATAATAATGCTGTTTTGGGTTACCGGGCTGTAGAAGGCGTTCCATTCCTCACTTACGTAGATGCTCCACTCCCACGGCGCAAAGTACTTGGAGTAGGCTATCCGGCGAATCTCATCGATCATAAGAGAGTCTGTCCATTTCTCGCCTTTAACAGAATCCGTGGTTAAGATGGCTTTCTTGATTTCACCTGGCGGATTGGAAATCGAGTTTGACGTAATCGGATCAGTGGCCATAACAATTTCCCCCGATGAATCGACCGCAAAAATCAACTCTGTTGGGGAACGTATCAGGCTCTTGGCAAATCCGGAAATGGTTTCTTTCGCGGCTTCTTGATACTGCATTTTGTCTTCCAGATTGTTTGATATAAGTAGATTCCACTGAGATTCAATGTAGTTGCTTAGGGTCTGCGATTTGAATTGCAAGAGGTTAGAGGCAACGGTTGTTATTCCGCTTTTGGCTGATAAATGGGAAACGAAGGCTGCTAACGCCAATGGAGCTATTATCAAAGGAAGTAATACAAGAATTATTTTTGGACGGATGTTCATTTATGCTTTAATATAACGGCAGAAATGGAGTAGTGAAATGGAAAATTTGAATCAGAATGACAGAATGAACCAAAAAGATGCTGCCTTTATTGATGCCCCGAATTATGGGGGAATGAATGAAATCTCCCTGGAGGAAAGGCAGGAGATTCTGGATTCGATTGAGCTGGCTCTAATACGGGAACAAGGGAACTCTGTCGAAGTAGATAAATCGGCGGGCCTTGATGATGGTTCTAAATCTGCTTCCATGAAGCAGGTAACGCTGCCGAAATCTAAGGCGCGAAAACGTTCGATGCCGCTTCCTGTTTGGATGAATGTCGGGGCACTTCTTCTAGTTGGAACAGGCTCTTTTGCTATATGGAATTTTCTTGGCATGGGTAATGATGCGGGGTCTTTAGCCTCAGCCGGCATTATCTCTACCGAGGGGTTGATCGTAGAGAGGTTGCTAGAGGAAACCCAAGCCAAAATCGCTGCTAAGAATAAGGAACTCGAGGAGATTCGAGGACAGCTAAAGGGAATAGAATCGGAGAAACTTGAGGTTGAAGAGGAAATTGAACAGAAGTTGGCAATGCGAGAGGGAGAATTGCGAGCTGAATTTAGAGCTGTCCTGGAAACCGAACGGAAAAGGCTGATTGCCACTGGGATTTCCGAAAATCAGCTAGTAAGGGAAATGGCTGATTACGAAGCGGCTATGCAAGAAGAGATGGAGAGGAGAATAACTGAATCTAGAGCTCGGCTGGAAAACGAGTATAAAAGTCGTATTGCTGAGCTAAACGCACGGTACGACTTATATGAATTTCAAATCAGCAGTAATAATGCGGAGATTGAACGTCTTACGGCAGAGGTAGTAAGCCTGGAATCCGAAATCCAGTACCTTGAGAAAAGTGAGTATTCAGAGGCTCTAAGAGCATTGGAAGAGCTTCAGACACATAGAGAAAACGAAGATGGAATCCGTGCCCAGGTTGCGGCCTATTATGAGAGACTGAGCGATAACTGGCAGAAGGGCGATTCCGCGGCAACCATCAAGTTGCTCGATTCACTGGATTCGTATCTTAATGAACCTGAGATAAGGCAGAGCGAGGTGGTTCGCAACAATCGAAGCATAAATAGCTTCTTAATAACGGCCATCAGAAGATTGGTCAATCTAGAAGAAGCCGTCAAAGACACGGAAGCCAGATTTCTCGCCAGCAGGGAGTCAGGTTCCGGTTCAGAAGATCTAGCAAGAACTGAAGTTCTTCCGGAAGCCGTTGAAGAGGGCAGGAGACTGGAGAGGCTCTTATCTGCCTTCCTGCTTGATTTGGATGTTATCAAAAAAGAGTACTCTGATGCTTACAATGAAACCCTTGAGAATAACAGTGATGACTCCGAGCGCCTTGCTTATCTGCTAAGTGACAAATTGAGAATCAAATCCGATTTGGAACCATCATCCTATGTGCTTTTTGATAAGTTCGTGGAATCGGCAAGAACCTTGGAGGCAGAGAAAGTTCGAGAGCAAATGTACGGAAAATTCCTAGAAACGATAGATGAACTACTCCTGAAGTTATAGCTCTGTGCTTAATTATGAAATTAATGCAATTGTGGCTCTAGGCGGCTAATACCTGAATCCCACTCCCATATTCATCGCAATGCCGGTGATATGTGAGATGTCGGAGATCAAAGCACCGATTTTCTCGAACGCATTATGTAACTCGGCTTCCACGAATATGCCAAACACATCAGTTAGTCTGATATCAATTCCAAACGCCGCATCGGCATAGGGTTCCAAACCGCCTTGAATCTCCTTATCAATAGGAACGAATTTGAATAGCCAGACTCCACCGAATCCACCCGTGAGATAGGGGTGTAATTCCTGATTCAAGGCATATGAAAACTTGATTTCAGCAACCAAAGGAACCATCGTGATGTTGGGGCATTTGGAATCATCGGAGCAAATGGCCTTGGTTGGAATCCAAATCAAACCGGTCTTAAAACCCGGGTTTAACGAAAATCTCTTCAAAAACAGCACATAGCCGAAACTCACATGGCCTCCGATCCCCAACTTGGCAATCTGACTCGATTCGTGTGTCTGGACAACATTTGAAAAACTTAAATCCAAACTCCACTTGTTATCCGGTTTCGCTTCTTCTACTTGAAACGTTTTTCTCATTTGCCGAGTGACGGCCGTGTGCACGACATCTTGAATTTCATTATCCAAATTCAAGGAAAGTGGCCCCTCCCAGCTTACTTCGCTAATTATCCTCTCTCCACCAATTCCAATTTGTCTCGCCTCAAACGATAATGAAAGACTGAACCCGATAATTTCGTACGAAACCTCTATTATATAATCAGAAAAATTCAATCTTCCGGGCATGAATCCATCTAGTTGCAACTGCGTGAGTATGGAAGTTCTAATTATATCCTCGAATCTTCTCTCTTGATTCGATTCAGAGCTAACTACTACTGTTCTAACCGTGGCCGGGCGGCTGCTCTTCTGGCCTGAGACAAGGGCGGGGAAGAGTAGCGAGAATAAGATTGCCGAGTTAAGGCGTCGAAAACGGTACATTCCTGTTCCTATTTCGCTGTTTTATCTCTTAAGATAGGAAAGACTTCCGGGCAACACGACATTGTTACCAAACTTGTCTTCACCATAACCACTATCTGCCAGCGTTTTGATATCCTCAAGAACTCTGATATCGCCTTCAAAGCGCACCTTATCCCCGCTTATGATGTCTATTCTGCCCATGGCCAAGTATAAACCGATTGCTCTTTTGATGAACTCAGCTAGTGTTTCGTTCATATGTGGTTCTATATCGTCGAATGAATAATCATTATCGTAAATCATTATTTTTTGTTTTTCTGATAAATCTAGAAATACTGCCCTTAAAATCTTCCTCATCAGGATGGTGTCATAGGTTACTCCAGCGTCATTTTTTACAAATTTATGGGCTAGAGAATATTTGGTTACTGCTTTTCGTTTACGTTGATTGAGTTCTTCATTGGCGCGGAAAAGCTCCAGGGGCAATGAAGCGTTATAGATGGTTCCGTTAAGCTTCATTTTAACTTCACTGCCGTAGTGCATGATTATTTTGGCGATCAAGGTGGAAGGGCGAACATGAAAACCACGATAATTAGGAATGGGTACTTCAATTTCACCCTGTATAGCGTATGATTTCAGAATACTCTTGCAAAGTTCTTGGGTTACGCATATGTATTTATCTGCAAAAGCTATGAAATACTCTACGATAATCGCGAGCAGCTTTTTATTCACGATGGATGTCTTCAATTTCATATTCCAGTTCGAAAGAGCATGACGCTCATAGAAATGAACCAGAGTTACAACTGTATCCAACAGGTGAAAAACAACGCTTATCTGCCCTCTCATAACGGGCAAGTTCTTATCGGACTCGGCTATATCCGAGCCCGAAAGATAAGTATCATACATCGATTGAAGATTATGGAAGTTATTTGCGGCATGCCGAAGATTAACCTCATTTATTGGGCTCGGTATGCAGTTGTGATACTGCCCCGGCTTCAATTTCTTATGTACATCTAACCAATTGCATTCACCACAAAGATTTAGAAAGCTAGTCGCAACATAAACAGCCGTATCCCGCGAATTCTCGGCAGTTTTATGCCTTAGATTAGATTCCAGTTTCCCACTTATTGGCGTATCCTCGAATTTGTACTCTTCTGCGGTGAAGAGCATACTATCGAGTTTCATGCGTTTTGCTAATTTGATGAAATTACCCGATGCATCTGCAAAAATCTTGAGCAGCAAGAAGAGCGATTCTCGTGTGGCGGAGATGAAATCACCCTCAACTTCCAGCAAATTGTATCCTCTAGCCGAGAGGTATATATGGAACATATTGTAGATAACTCTGCTAAATGCCTTTGCTACGGCAGCAGCTAAGCGCACGGGAGCCCAATATTCATTTCTAGGAGCGCCAAATGCATCGAGTAGTTCCTCACATCTGGAAGCCTCAAGAAGAATGCGACCAACCATGCTCCGCGGAGTTTTATCAGGGGGGAGTTTTGATATCAGTAGTGAAAGCGATATGAAATCTGCTAGATCGGATTGTATGTAGTGTCCGAAATCTTCATCTTTGATAATTTCCATTGCCACTGCTCTTCATTGGTGGTACTTATCTTAGAATAATTTTGCAATACACGCACCAAGTAATTTGTCGATTTAGTGCTTATGAGGAATTGTTATTAGTGATTGTCTATAGAGAGATGTATCTGAATTCTGGCTTGTTGAGATTGCTGATTCATAGCGCGGTAATGGCGCCTGGAAAGGGATGCGGAGTAAAATTCGGGTTAGGATATGAGTAAACTGTGGTCTAAGGGTAAGAAACTCGATGCCCTAATTGAAAAATTCACTGTTGGCAACGATCCCATTCTGGATAAACGCCTAATCAAGGCCGATGTATTGGGGAGCCTAGCCCACGCGAAGATGCTTGCGGCAGTAGGTTTGATAAAAGATGCGCAACTTGAAGCCATTCAATTTGGATTGCAAGCCATATTGCTCGAGCAACAAAAAGGCGAGTTCAAGATTGGAGTATCGGATGAAGATGTGCACACCGCAATCGAAAATCGCCTCATAAAGCTGGCGGGCGATGATGGAAAGCGCATTCATCTTGGAAGAAGCCGAAATGATCAAATTCTAACCGCAATGCGAATTTGGATGCGAGATTATCAACTCAATCTAGTTCCAAAATTAGCCGGGCTTGTCCAATGCCTGATTAAGTTCGCACGGAAGCACAAGCTAATACCAATGCCGGGACGAACTCATATGCAAGCCGCGATGCCCTCCTCCGTGGGTCTCTGGGCAGGGGGGTTTGCCGAGCTTCTATTGGACGATCTGGAAGGACTCTCAAGTCTTTTCTATTTTCTAGATCAATGCCCACTAGGCTCCGGCGCGGGTTTTGGAACTCCGTTACCACTTGATAGGGAGCTCTCCGCGAAGTTTCTCGGCTTTCAGAGGGTGCAGATAAACGCGGCCTATGGAGGTCTTTGCAGAGGAAAATTTGAATCTCGCCTCGTGGACGCTCTGGAGCAAATTGCGATTAGTCTCTCCAAACTTGCCCAAGATCTAATCCTCTACTCAATGCCCGAATTCGCATGGTTTAGCATTCCAGATGAACTATGTACCGGATCAAGCATCATGCCCCAGAAGCAAAATCCGGATGTACTGGAGTTAATGCGAGCCAAAGCCGCATCAATCGGAGCCAAGGCAAGTCAGATTAAGGGAATTATCCGCGCGCTGCCTTCAGGATATAATCGAGACTATCAGGAGACAAAAGAACCAACAATGAGCGCCGCCGATACTCTGGAATCAATGGTTGAAACGAGTATAGTCCTAATTGAAAAGCTAGGGGTAAACCGAAAAAATTTGCTAAATTCATTCACACCCGAGATTTTCTCCACCGATGCGGTACTTGATTTGGTTGCAAGTGGAATGAACTTCAGAGACGCTTACAGGCTGGTGGCAGAGAATCCAAATCGTTACGAGAGGAAAAGTCCGCTCTCCGCGATTAAAACCAGAACGGCAATAGGTTTCTCCGGCAATCTTTCTCTTGAACGGGCACAGGCCGTGTTAGATTCAATAGCGCTCGAAAATGAAAAGAACCGGAAGAGAATTACCGAGGCATTTGAAGCTCTAATGGCCTTAGATAGGCCTTCATCCAATAACTCGATGTGATGAGTAATTCCCGCCCCCACCATTTCAATTCTTATTCTTTGTCGTGTGATTTGAGTCTTTCCAAGATGAAATTCCTTAACTCATAATCCAAATTGTCCATGCTGCGTTCCACAAGGGCGTATAGCCTGGATTTATTGCAAGGACCATCAGAAACTAACACCGATTTTGCCTTTCCATCTTCACCGATACGCCTTTTCCAAGTAACGGAGCGGTTGCCGGCCAGTTTATCATAGCAAATCTGGAATCCCGAGAGCTTCTTATCCTCATCATACCAAAGAATCAGCTCCAAATCTCTATCGACGAACCAGCGCCGAAAGCCCTCTCCCTTAATCTGTCGAATATCCAGAAGTTCTTCGAGCATCGGTATCCCCGAAACTTGTTTGAATTGGAGTCTCCATCAAATTCCACTTCTCATGTTCTTAAGGGCATTTTAAGTTAAACCCAGCCCGAAGTCAAGTTCCCCTAATAGTGGTCAAAAATGGATTTTCTGAAAATAATTTCTTAATTGGATAAGAATTCACTCTTTAGCTTCTTGGTGGGCTCATCACTCTTGGACAGTATTATCCTCCAAGGAATACGATATGGCGAAGATGACAAACGAAGACGGAACTACTCAAGTAGGAATAAATGAGATATGGGTTTTTTTAGAAGCGTTTTTGAGGCTCCCGAAATACCTTATTCTTGCGGGCATGCAGAGCTGAAAGAACGCCCGGGGCTTTCTTAGAATCAGCTATAATTCATAAATAGCCGATGCATTCTATCGTCAGTTTCGCATGGCCCTAAAAAGAGAGCCAAAAAATCAAGGCTCCTTTCTCTAAGGCACTTTGTACTCTATCTTCCGGATGCGGTGATTGTAAGCATCTGCCACATAAATATTTCCGGATGAGTCCACGGCAATGCCGGAGGGCTGGCTAAACTGTGCCTCGCTGCCGGTGCCATCCGCAAAACCACTCGTACTTCCGGCAATGGTGCTTACCTCCCCCGCGGGACTTATCTTCCGGATGCGGTGATTGTTTGTATCCGCAACATAGACATTGCCAAAGAAGTCCACGGCAACGCTATAGGGGAATCTAAAGCGCGCCTCAGTGCCAACGCCATCCGCAAAACCAGAAGTATCGCCGGCAAGGGTGCTTGGGTTTGCATTGCCACCGCTTGAATCCACTGTGATTCTCCATATTCGGTGGTTGCCTATATCTCCCACATAGATATTGCCTGATGAGTCCACGGCAACACCGTAGGGGTTTCTAAGTTGCGCTTCCGTGCCGGCAATGGTGCTTAGCGCCCCCGTGGAAGTAATCTTCCGAATTCGACTGTTGCCTGTATCTGCCACATAGATATTTCCGGATTCATCCACGGCAATGCCAGTTGGACTACTGAACGTCGTGCCGGCAATGGTGCTTAGCGCCCCCGTGGAAGTAATCTTCCGAATTCGGCTGTTGCCTGTATCTGCCACATAGATATTTCCGGATTCATCCACGGCAATGCCAGATGGACTACTAAACGCCGTGCCGGCAATGGTGCTTAGTGCCCCCGTGGAAGTAATCTTCCGAATTCGGCTGTTGCCTGTATCTGCCACATAAATATTTCCGAATTTATCCACGGCAACGCCGCGGGGATAGTTAAACCGCGCCTCCGTGCCAACACCATTCGCAAAACCAGAAGTACCAACGGCAATTGTGCTTACGACCCAGCTTGGAGAAATTGTAGGATTCTTGCATGATGTTAAAAAGCCCATAATAACCAGAGCAGAAACGGCATAACTAACTATCTTGTCCATAAATACCTTACCTTAACTTATGATTTAACTGCAGGCTGAAAACAGTCTCGAACAGTTTATGGCCGTTTATGTTTGAAAACATCAACTTTTTTATTAGCCTCTTTGGAGAGTCATTTGAAATCAAACTTAGTAGAATTAAGAAATATAGACTTAATTATTTATATAGAAAAAAATTGGTGGCAAATTAGCTGATCCGTCTTTTTGCAGGCAGAATTAAACGAGAACGAGAAAAAATTCCTTTCCCCCACCGAAAAATGAGTGCTTTGGACTTAATACCACCTTGGCTTTCCTGGCTTGATTCAAAGCTAAATCGCACCACTTCTGGAACTTCACCGCCAACTTTTTTGTGAAGCCCACGTTCAGATTGCCGGCAAGAGCGGCCTCTTCAAGAATGCACATCTCCCAATAGCACCCCTGTTGGCAAAGGCAAAACTGATAGAACGCCCGGGCTTTCTTAGAATCAGCTATAGCTCTGCCGATGCATTTTACCTTCAGTCTTGCATGAGTTCAAATAGAGCCATGCCAGCCGCTACCTAAGCTAAATCCAAGCTCCAGGTAAAAAGGCCGCCAGAAAAACCTAGGTGCCGGCCTTAAGGAACTTTGTACTCCATCTTCCGGATTCGGTTGTTGTTTCTATCTGCAACATAGATATTGCCTAAGGTGTCCACCGCAACTCCGTTGGGATCGTCAAACTGCGCCGCCCTACCGGCTCCATCCTTAAAACCCCTCGTGCTACCGGCAAGGGTGCTTACCACCCCCTCGGGTGTTATCTTCCGGATTCGGTGGTTGGTTGCATCTGCAACATAGATATTGCCTAAGGAGTCCACCGCAACGCCTCTGGGATCTTTAAACTGCGCCGCCCTACCGGTTCTATCCGCAAAACCCTCTGCCCCGCCGGCAAGGGTGCTTACACTTGCATCACCGTTTGAATCTGTTATTATCTTCCGGATTCGGTGGCCCGAATTCCCTGCAACATAGATATTGCCTAAGGTGTCCACCGCAACTCCGGTAGGCCAATCAAACTTCGCCGCATCGCCGTCTCCATCCACAGAACCAATCGCTCCGCTGCCGGCAATGGTGCTTACCACCTTCTCGGGTGTTATCTTCCGGATTCGGTTGTTTACTATATCTGCAACATAGATATTGCCGGAGGAGTCCACCGCAACTCCAGCGGGTTTGTTAAACTGCGCCGCCCCACCGTCTCCATTCGCATAACCAGCCGTTCCACTGCCGGCGAGGGTGCTTACCACCCTCTCAGGTGTTATCTTCCGGATTAGGTGGTTGTCTCTATCTGCAACATAGATATTGCCGGAGGTGTCCACCGCAACTCCGTAGGGACTGTTGAACTGCGCCGCCCCACCGACTCCATTCGCATAACCAGGCGTTCCGCTGCCGGCAAAGGTGCTTACCACCCTCTCAGGTGTTATCTTCCGGATTAGGTTGTTTTTTGCATCTGCAACATAGATATTGCCTAAGGAGTCCACCGCAACTCCG